>JAABUK010003563.1_pt1 | contig 26230 bp, 26 predicted proteins | sample 5559141 | NCBI WGS metagenome assembly JAABUK01 (sample SAMN10711869, study PRJNA513367) | rock metagenome | isolation source: Antarctica rocks | place: Antarctica: Victoria Land, Pudding Butte nord | collected 2016-01-03 | reverse complement strand
TTATTTCTAGTATTATTTATATTAATATTACTAATATTTTTAGTACTATTTCCTAGGTAATATAAAAGGGTAATATATATCCTTAAGAACTAAAGACTAAATTAGTAAGACTAATATATATAATATATTAATAAAAATATTACTATTTTTAGTATTAATAGTACTGATTATAGTACTATATCTAATAATATTATTAATACTTTTAGTACTTTTTCTAGGTAATATAAAAAGGTAATGTATCTCTTAAGAATAGAGAATAGGGATTAATAATAAAAATTTAAGGCTGAATTTTTTATTAAAAATAGACTAAAAATAGACTAAAAATGGATTATTCTTAGGATTTTTTTTTATAGCTAATATTAATTATTAGTACCTTAGCGATTTAAGTCGGTTTAACTTAAATTACTAAGGAATTAAGACCTTTTCAAGTTAATACTAATAGTTAGAATCGAGTATTCGAGTCAATACCAAAGTAGGTACTGAGTATTCGAGTCAATACCAAAAGTTGGAATCGAATCCCGACTCGACGGTCAGTCTACATGGCTTATCCCTACGGACCAGGCCCATTACGTATAAAAGAAACTCATTTCAGCAATTGAAGAAGCAGTCCATGTTGCGTTTCTATTTCAAGTATTAGCACGTATCCCAAGACTCAACGGAGGGGATAGGACTCACGGCAGGGCTATATTGAGAACCCCAGTCGCCAAGGTTAAAATGAGGGGTTCCATCACTCTTTGAACTCTGCCAGGTCTGCGTACCAACAGTGAACTGGACATAGTCGCTGGGATTACCTTGGGCTTCAGGGGTAACGTCAAGGCTATTGGGTAGCTTAGAGTTCCAATGATATGGGCTGCCGGCGCCTGCGCTGACCGGATCGCCATCTGTGGTTCCGATGGTTGCCCCACGCCATCCTTCAATGATCCTTGCTCGAGATGGTAGTGCCACGTGCGCTCTGTGCCTGGGCCCTCATCATCAGACCACGACTCGTCCTCTTGCAGGTGGAAAGAGCAAACACCTGGCGTGTAGCCTTGATCGATCTCGTGGACGACGTTGCTTTTGACGTTGTCTACTTGGAAGGAGCCGCCGTGCTTCCAGTCCAATGGAATCTTGGGATCGTTCCCTTCGCAGTCTGAGGGCCACACGGGTTAGTAAGCTAGGGCAGACAGATCAGGATCTGCGGAAGAGTTACCGTCCATGATGCTTGTCATATATTGCTTGCAATTGTTCTCTATATTACCCTTGATGTCTAAGCCTGGGGGCCAGGCCGTTGAGATGTCAACCTCGTACAGTGAACCAGAATTATATGTGCGGGCGATCGATCCACTATTTGTGTCCTGCACGCCCTGCTTGACGGCATCAGCACAGAATATACTGATTTGATTGTTCATATCATCACGGCCAAGGAATTTGTTTACGCCCATGCCCGCACACTGACGACCCGTTGGAGGTGTTGGCTTCTGTGTTGTGCCTCCTCCATCTCCTCCTTGCGCACCGTATTGAAGCACATTGTCGATGACTGCATCGGACATAAGCGCGTATCCCGATCCTTTAGGGTGCGTGACCCGGATCCAGGTGATGGGAAGAACTTGATACTTGACATAATCTTCGCCAAGCTTTGTTCGGGCTGCAGTCATGGAATCGACGTCTTTGTAGGCGGAATTGAGTTTGGAAAGATCCCCATTGACGGCTTTGGTTTGGTCTTGCGTGGACTGACCATCCTTTTCTGGAATCAATATAGAATTGACCTGGTCGAAAAAACTACCAGCACCCAAGCCTGTGACTGAAGAGGGGTTCTCGTAAGGGCTGTCGTAATGGGTAAACCATGTCCTTGAGTCAATGGGGCCTTTGTGATAGCTTGCAACGTCCTCCTTCTCGCAGGATCGGCGACCATCGAACTTCTGCTGAAATCCATCGACGTAATACATGCCCTGATCCACGATAGCAATAGCCTGTACTGCTGCCTTGAGAACGTCATTGAACCTTCAAACCGTTAGCTGAAGGAACCAATCCGTGCCCAAGCTTGATCTGCATGGCCCTGTCTCCCCTCTCTCTGGCAGCTGTAGGACCAGCGCCGTTACCTCAGAAAGTAATACAACACAATCCTACCGCATCTCCATCATGGGCCGCAGACAGGCTCAAAGTCCCAGGGAAATCCCCAGCCTATGTTTGTTCTGACCTTACTGACGACATCTTCCAAATTCGACGTTTTGACTTCACGCCCACGGACGCACGAATTTTGGTTTTGAATGACAACCATTCGAACATGTCAGCTTCGCTGACATTCAATCCTCTATGCAGTGGCTATTACCTTACGACGCGTTTCATTGGGACCTTCAACTCCATCAACGGCGACTTCCCATGGCTCGACATCACTGGTACTATCAATGGGCGTCGCGAGCTGGAGCCTCTGTACAACGCACCATTGTGCGACATAGATGTGTTCGCCGCCTATGCCGTTGACGCCGCAGGCAGTGCCAGAGGGCCATTATGAAATAAGGGCAGAGGCGACAACGCAGGACGGGAAGAGGATCTTCTGTATCGAGGGAGTTTTCGATGCTACGACTTGAACAGATGCATGCAGTCTAGAATCATATTGGTTTGCAGATTGATAGTTGATAGATCCGCTCCAATACCTCCCTTAGTTATCTCATTCATGAAGTCCTGGTGTATCCCATATCCAGAAGACAATTCGTATCAGTGGAGGCACAAGCCAACTCTGTCGTAGCAGTGAATGCTTCAGTCACTGTTGCGGTGACACGGCGAACCTACAAACAAGATTGATGTGATATGCACCAGGAAAACGGTAGACCACGGTTGCTCACAGAAATCGGTCTTTGAGGAATGCTATTGACCATCAAAGAATTATAGCCCCCACAGTCCAGAAAATCAATTTCTATGATCGTTGTCTCGTACACGGTGTCCGTGTAGAAATTGGAGAAAGTTGGAAAAGCATCAACGGCGGACGTGCAGTCTTGGACCGACGTGGCAGCTGCTGAAGTAGCGGTAAGGAAAAGAAAGGGCTGATGTGCTGTGCTTGTTACGTAGTCAGAGGCGGACTTCGAGACCACAGAGATACAGAAACCACGCATGCTGCCGCGGCACAAAACATAATGCCCCCAATGAGGGACGAGAATTGCATGTTGTTATAGAGGAATTCAAGAGACGGTCTTGAATATTCGTCAATGTCTTCGGGATGATTAGCGGAAGGCTCTGCGAGAATGAGGTAGAGACAGAATGATTTGGGTAGAGAAAACATCGAATTCATAGGTTCATTGAAGTCTTCGTTTCTTCTGTAGTGCTTAAGAAGGAGACTTCATTTCCGTCTGACGAGATATACTGAATGCGATGCCTAATACGTGTGTCAGTAGCCAGTCATGGTCGTTCAACATCGCTCTGGCTGTAGATTAGGTATCTCCTGACAGGGAGTTTCGCAAGCGTGTGGGATTGAAAACGCAGGAACGTTGGTACAGAGCACTCAATAGATGCACAGGTAATGTGTTCAACACTCTCTAAAGCCGTAAATTTCAACCTCATATTTACATTTTGTTGTATGACGTCCACTGTGGCCTTTGATTCTGACAGATTATTCTGCTGTTTCATTGTTGAATTTCTCAAAGCTGTGGCGGCTTTTGGCACATATGGAGATGTGGCTGGTCAGGTCGCGATGTTTCTCAACAAGAAGTTCGTAATTCAGCATATCCGCTCCCGGTACGCACGGGCGGAGAAAGTGCACGAACAACCCAAATTCCGTCCGGGTCCAAAGGTAGCGCTCGTATAATGTAGCCTGCAAGTCAAAGCCGAGTCTGCAATTTACTTGGGTACTTATCGCCTAGTCTCCTTCTTAATAGTCCTCCAGCTCGACCAGGAGGCCGAAAATTTGAATCCCAATCGTGCTGTCTTCTTCTTGGAGTGCTATTTCTCACCTAAGGCCAATTGACAAGAAGTTATTTTGCAATGCTGCCCACCACTTTCGACCTGACGTTAGTTCTACTCCCTCAGAAACTCTTTCTCGGCCATCCTGCCAATTCTTCTCACTCGAGACGCTGAACAACGCTCACATGTTGAGTCAATTGAGTTGGCGCGTAACGGGCACGCGCCTAAGTTATCTTATCTAAGCGCCTCTCGCTTGTGAAGGCTCTCGGATGCGTTTTTGTATTTCAGATATCAACTCATCAACTCACATAAGGGAGCACCGCCATCATGATGCACCCATCGAGGCAAGCGTATGTGGAGGAGGATGGGCGAGAGGTGAGTTTCAGTTCTCGGGACCTCGTATCTATCAGATTGTTCATAAGAGTCCTTCAGATCTGCGAAGGCTCTCTTCAAGGCATCCTAGCTGGGCAGAGCCAGCGGGATGAAGGCTGATGGGCACTTGGGGATCACAGGATGAAGAGATGGTCGACCTTGCCAATATCCGTAAATTGCACCCAGCATAGTGAGGAACCTTTGCTCACGATGTTCCAGCCCTTGACCGGGATCATTTCTTGCCTACTGCGGCAGCCGGCATCGCTCCAGAAAAAGCATCAGCTATCCTTAACCAATTTTCTCGAAAGCGACGTGCTGCAGCGATTGCGGTCCCGACAGACGATGGTAGGGTGCGGACCCGGTTACGAGAAATGGGAGAGCCCATCACGCTCTTCGGTGAAGGCAAAGGTGACAGACGAGATCGGTTGAGAGAAATACTGACCACCGAGGCGGATCTTGAGGCAGGAGAAGAGGGAGATGGTGATGTCCAGATGCAGGAGACTGGGCAGGACGGGGCTCAGGGAGAGCAGGATGAGGAGTTCTATACCCAGGGGTTACCCGAATTACTGGAAGCCCGAAAAGCTATTGCCAGGTATTCGCTACCAAGAGCAAGAGATAGGATCGCAAACCAAAAGATGGAAGCAACGATACCCTTGCGAACGCACATCAAGCATAGAAAGGCCATCAAAGAGAGACTGGCGAACTTTGAACTCTCTGGCACACAGATTGCGGGCGACCGTCCTGTGAGCATTTGCCGGTTCTCACCGGATGGGCAGACTATTGCTGCTGGAAATTGGTCCGGTGGGATCAAGCTCCTAGACGTTCCCACTCTCGAAGAGAGACGGGTTCTGCGAGGGCACACAGATCGAGTAGGGGGCATCTCATGGTACCCTGGGGCTACCCTTCCTGGTAGTACAGTCTCGGAAGAAGCAGTGAACATCGCCAGCTCAGGTGGCGAAGGCAACATTCATCTCTGGAATCTGAAGCAAGATACGCCTATCTCAACACTTTCCGGCCATACAGCAAGAGTCTGCCGCACTGAGTTTCACCCCTCTGGTAAATACATCGCGTCCGCTTCGTACGATACCACGTGGCGTCTATGGGATGTGGCCACAACCACGGAGCTTCTGCTACAAGAGGGCCATTCGCGAGAAGTCTACGCACTGAGCTTCAATACTGACGGGAGCCTACTCGCAAGCGCCGGACTCGACAGCATCGGCAGGATCTGGGACTTGCGGACAGGCAGGACTGTCATGATCCTTGACGGGCACATCAAGGAAATTTACGCGTTGGATTGGAGCTACGATGGGCACAGAGTTCTGTCAGGGTCTGCCGACGGGTTTGTGAAATGTTGGGATCTCAGGACCGTGAGACAAGCTGCCCAAGTTGGAGCTCACAAAGGCAATGTGTCTGATATCCGATGGTACAAAGGCGAGGATTGCACCATGGCCCCGGAACAGGATGAGAAAGGAGACGTCAAGCCGAAGAAATCTGGAACCTTCTTCGTGTCGAGTGGCTTCGATAAGAATGTGAATATCTTCTCCGCAGATGATTGGGCGCTGGCGAAGACCCTGAGCGGCCATTCGGGGAACGTTCTGTCTTGCGACGTTTCCAGAAAATCGAAATGGATTTGCAGCTCTGGTCACGATAGAACCGTGAAGCTTTGGGGTACCGATCATGGAGGTGGTGTTTAGATCTAGTAAATCATACTATCCGCAGTGGTCTGGTCAGACGAAGGTCGTCCCGCGTCTGACGTTCACACCGAGCTTCCCCATATCGATGGGAAACTCGATATCCTTTGGTGGATCCGATCGGAACAACATACACAATCGGAGTGCGGACTAGCAATCTTTGGACAATGTAAGCTTAGTCTGCCTTTCACCTGATGAAGTAAGCCGTGGCTGACTTTCAACGGAAGATTGGAGGTGGACACGGAAACGGCCGGTATACATCATGATCGTAAGTGATATAGCGAACAACGCTATCTTTTGACGCCAACAAAATACAGTAATGTTGATGAAATGACATGGTCGTGGTGCCGATTATCAAATACATGGGAGCTCCATCCACGCATCGGCATTTTAAGTCAGACCAGTCTTCCGTTTGCATCTGAATCACCATATCTCTTCAGTCTTCCAGCACCATGCCGTTCGAACTTCTCCAAGTCAATGTCATCATGCGTTCCAGATGTACTGTCGCACGTGCTCTTGCTTTGACTAGCCCCATCGCCACTGCGACTATCACAAAATTGTTCAACGCCTGCGTAAGCTTCAAACATCTGATTCCCAACTCTCTATATCAGACATTGTGTTCACTACTCCAACAAGACTCCGCCTCCTCGAACGCCTCGGCTGAGCTCTGACTGGTGCACCAGTCAAAGCCCGGCAGAGAACACATCTGGTCTGGGAGATAGGTTGCTCCCCTTTGCTCCCGATCGAATATTGCAGGGAACCAAGAGTTGATGAGGCTCTTGGTCCCCCGAGATGAAGCGGTAGTAATCAGCTTTCTTCACCTGGGTGCCGCTCTCATCGACTCCGACACCGACACCACTACCTAATTATGAAAAAGTGGAAAATCGTCTCGTGACACTATACATTTTATCGAATATCCACTGTCGAACATGGCTAGAAACATGGCAGGGAACTAAGAGTCGATGAGACTCTTGGTCCCCCCCAAGATGAAGCGGTAGTAATCAGCTTTCTCCATCTAGGTGCCACTCCCATCGACTCCGACACCACTGCCTATTGCCCCATCGAACATGGCCGGGAACTAAGAGTTGATGAGGCTCTTGGTCCCCCCCGAGATGAAGCGGTAGTAATCAGCTTTCTCCATCTAGGTGCCACTCCCATCGACCCCGACACCACTGCCTATTGCCCCATCGAGTATGGCCGGGAACCAAGAGTTGATGAGGCTTTTGGTCCCTCCCGAAATGAAGCAGTAGTAATCAGCTTTCTTCATCCGGTGCCATTCCCATCGACCCCGACACCACTGCCTATTGCCCCATCGCCAAAAAGTGGAAATCGGTATCGTACATGAAAAGAACTTTCCGACACCACTCTCCACTAGGCCCTGATCGCTAGCTGAGCATGAATTCCACACTTTGAACATCAGTCATTCGTACCCATACATATCCCTTCCTCGGTAGAGAACCAGTGAGCATTCTCCTCCTTGGAAGTTGAAGATGGAGTCTGTGCGAATTGACTGTGGGATGAGATTGAAGACCGCGTCCCGGTCTTGACCTCGTTCCCTTCGCGACTTGACTGTGGGACGAGGGTGAGACCGCGTCCGGTCTCGACCTTAGCCCGTGATCGAAGTGTGCTTGTCGTTCTGGAAATACCGCGCTCATAAGATGCCTCGTCAATCGCAATATCATCCCCAAAAACGTTCCCTCATCAGTATCTCACCAGTGAGCATACTCCCTCTTGAAAGCCAGAGATTGAGTGCGGAGCTGAGAATCAGGATCGGACGCGCGCCAAACATTTTGTGGGATTTGACCCAAGACGTGAAGACCTGCATGATCGCGGGCGTTTGTGGGAACCTTCAATGTCTTGTTTCAACTTTGTATCTGTTAGTGGATGGCTGACATAGGCAGATCACACCATTCTTCTTAACTCACGCTCGAGGGAGTGGGAGCACTCAAGACTTCGCACGCGTGAAACTTGGGCCGATGGCTAAGGATTGGCACCCAATATGCCTCTTAGGCAGGAAGAGAGGTCATTCCGTAGGAGATGTTGGACACAAGACACGTTGACTTGAAGGCCTTCAAGTCAACTTTCGGGGAGCTACCCCATGCCTTTGACCGCGTCTATAAATCTCAGTGGGATGACCTTGATGTCCAGCCTGTTAAGCCAGGTTCACCTCGTGAAGTGTAGTACGCATTCTCCCCTTCGGTAGCACCACACGTCCTTCTGTGTTTCTTGTTCTTAGAAATCCACGACACCAGCATCCATATTCGCGTGTATGATGATGATCAAGACGTCGGGTAAGCTCCTCTAGCGCCTGTGTGGTACACTATCATGTGACGTGGGTAGCTTGAATTGGAGCTCGGATGTGTTGTCCGTGGGATTGCTGTAGAGATTGGAGGAGGATGGGTCACTGTCTGTTGCCTCGTATCAGGATGATCAGGTAGAATAGGGGTGGAGCAATGAGATGCGATTTTGCTGTACGTTGCGGCCAGGACGAGTCAAAGTGGTGAGGCCATCGACGGTAGCATCTTCTCCCTCTTTAGGGGGTTTCAGACTGTTCTGTTCCTAGGAATAGATTGCCTTTTCAGAACAGTCTGAAAACCCCTATTGACACGCTGGAAGAGCAGTAGAGTCAACAAGATGCGCGAAGCAACTATGTGTATTTTGAGTACGTCTACTTTCAACATGTCCCATCTTGGATATTGGTGAGGGAGGAGGGGAGCTCTATGCTTGTGCGTGTATGGATGGAGAATGAAGATAATCGGGGGCCTGATCTTCCTTATTGTGAGAGAGAAATAGAGGAGAGTGGTCAGGAAGCGAAATGGTCAGTGGAGACGAGACAGCTGATAGAAGGGGATGAAGGACGACACCATGGCGCCGCCGCGCCAACATGTTTGCAGGGACTCCCGCTTTTCTGCAGCGGACCCTTGGGATTCAATCATGTCTCCGTCGTTACGGCAGAGAGTCCAATTCGTTCTGCCCAACGATACACCGTACCTCAGCCAACTGCTCTCGGTATTCAAATCTCTCAGCGAGGTGCACAGCAGTGGTGATAGGAAAGCATGAATGTCGAGCTCCGAGGGGACGTCTGCGATATGACGACAGCTAGCTAGATACAATCAGACACGATACAGATTGCTGGAGCACAGGGGACTCCAAAACTTCACGGCCTCAAGCAAACATGCATATGACCGCACAGGAAATTCACCAGAGCCCTACTCACCGCTTGATCAGCTTCAAAGACGCATGGTTGCATAGTCAGCGGCCCGCCGTGGTCCTATAGATCATCAAAAGCTCCCGAAGAGGCCCCATAAGGGAATTTCAGATTGGATGTAATTCCGCCAAATAGCATGTGGTGCCACCATCCACATTATTAGTCGTCGATCAGCACCGCAGGCGTCGATCCCCGTCTCTTTCCATATTGGTCTACATGTGTACGGCGTAAGGTGAGTGGTAGCGGTGGTAGGAAAGGTTCGGATTCATTGATACCTTAGGGATAGCAATGCTAGTCCATACCTAGCAATTGGGTACGCCATACGCGCTAGTATAGCCTCTATTGAGTCCAAGTGGTCGGCTTCTTGAGTCTAGGTCGACATGTGTTTGAACAGGGATACGACCTCGAGCAACCAGATTTGATAATCGAAGAATCTTGATTGAAGTTGGTCTTTTGACTCAAATACATGGAGACAGTATCAATCTGCCACTTGCATCTTGGCCCAACCCGCCACGTACAGATGGACACATCGTAACCTTCAACTCAGTCCACTAACGCCATCAACCGCAAGGGTCTTCTGTCTTGACGTCCCCCCTTCATCCTTGCATCGATGTTGGCGACATTAGAGTCGTTGGCTATCTAAAGCGTGTCAACATCCGTCCATTGCTGGGCAAAATTTGCAATCTCTCCCAGACGTTCAGCTCGACGATCACCACCTTCACCACAATCTTTGCGGCAAATCCTGGCACACGTCCACAACAGAGAAGCGAACCACCTATTGGCCACAAGCCACCCCTCGCGGCCCTTCTCTTCATACAGCACAGCAAGCGCTTCGACATGTTCAACCAAGTCCACTCGGTCCTCTTAACTGATGGGTTTGTTCATGATTTCTTCTTGATAATAACCGCACGCGCGGCCGAATACGGCCTGCAAGTCCACCTGGTTTGAACGAAGTCGAAACCAGTTCCAGCGGCGCTGTGACTCGGCCATGAGATAGGCTTCACTAGGCGGGGACCCACTTATGGAGACGAATTCTGATTGGAGGAGCCCATCAATCTCGTCAGAGAACCTGTTGCGGAGCTGTGAGTGACGAGCCTAAGTCGGGTGCGAGGGTGTATGATTTCCCGCACCTTGTTAACATTATCTTGGGAATATCGCTGTGGCATCGAACCAGACAGAGGGTGTCGAAAAGGTTTCTAGTACTGGCACCCAGGAGGCTTTTCTCATCGCGATACAGATCGTTTTTCTTAGCTAAATACATCACGAGACCAGAATCCTCTGAGTCGTAATTCAATTCGGGGGACTCATCATCGGACATCGTGGTGGTTATGAGTCGGTCTGATGGAATACCTAGTTCAACGGGTTTCAGCCAAGTGAGCTGGGAATAGATCGATGAAGGAACGGAGTACCCTGTCCTACCTCCGAAGACGAGATTGTCAGAAACTATGGGTGGTCTGCAAGGGAGTATGACGTTTCTTGGTCTGAGTGATTGTAACGTTGCTGGAGACACTGCGAAGATTGATGAGATGTGGAGTGTGAAATGATAAGAAAAAAATTCGAACGAGATTGGTATTTGAATGCTGCAAGCAAATGACGCCAAGCGAGGCAATTAGACTCCTCGGTTGTATCTAAAGATATATCCATTGTTCTTTCGCCGCGGCCGTAACCCCGGTTTGAAACAAGAGATGGTCGCATTATGGCTATTTACATTCCTTCCAATGCCGAAATAGACCGTTGAGCACGTATGAAATTCAACCGCAGCGAATGTATATGAATGCATAGAGAGATCAGTAAAACCTTGCCTGATATTTCAGGTCAATCTTGCTAATTAGACCACCAGGGAGCACCAGTTTGGGGTTGGGTGGCTCATTGTTCTCATAGTCTACCAAGCACGTATCCAAGCTCTCTGATCCCGGAGCTTTTGTAAGATTCCAGGTGCATTGGTCTTCGACCGTTCATCTTTCAGACGAATACCGTCATTGCTGTTCTTTGTGGCGTGGCCAAGAAACCTGATCCATTACTCGTGTTCGTAGTAGCTGACGCTCCTGATATGGCCCACGTAAAGCCAACGGTTGATCAGTGTCTCTAAATTTGAGTGGCTCTTGGCATTCCCGTAGAATGCTCTCCTAACAAAGGGCGCCGAAGCTTTCCATTATATTTCAAAAGGCAACCATAGAATGAATGCACAGGCAATCTCTGAGTCGAGATCCCCATGTCTCTAGACACCAGATGATGGATGGCGAGAGTGGAGGCTCTCGGGCCGTTAACAATAGAATACGCTTTCAGCCCTACGGTGTAGAATACAGTACCTTAGTGATAGTGAATGCCAAGAGTTTGACCGCACTTCTTCAGATTGGCCCGCCGCTCAACAATGACCAATACTTTCTGTATAATCGACCACGCAACATGCCTCAGAACGAGTATATAGAACGTGAGTCAGCTCACCTAGTGCATCTCATCTCTGAATCAAAATAATCGCAAGCTGCGAGACATGCCTCAAAAGGGTTACACCGTTGGGATGTGTCTCTGGTTTCAATATAGTTTTGATCGCGGAAAGGCTGACCCTGGATCGCAGGCTGGCAGAAGGAACATGGAAAGCGGTATTATTGATAGCGTAGAGCAACGGTCCGCTCGCTGACCCTGGCCTCACAGACTTGATCACGATGAGCGAGTGCGCAAAAGGACAGCGGTGAGCATTTTACTGTATCTTCAATCCTATACGACACTAATATCTCACAGCGCGAGTCACATAAAGTCAGCAAGGACAGTCAAAATCTGAGGGGCCTACGGGCGAAGTTGTGGGTCTCCAACCGGTATTCTGCATGGATCGAGCCGGGCCCTAACGAGTCTCTTCACACAGGTTCGCGAAGAAGCGTCGCAATGAAAAGATACAGATGAATAAGAAGATACGGCAGACCGAACAAAGCGATGTCAAGTCCGCTGCGCCCGAGCCCAGCTCGACTCCAATTCCTCAGTATCTGCTGGATCGCAACAATCCTTCGAATGCCAAGGCCTTGAGCTCCGCGATCAAGAACAAGAGGAACGAGAAGGCAGCGAAATACTCAGTCCCGTTACCGAAAGTTAGGGGTATTAGCGAGGAGGAAATGTTCAAGGCCATCGGCACAGGCAAGAAGACGAAGAAAAAGGCGTGGAAAAGGATGATCACAAAGCCAACTTTCGGTAAGCTGGGGCTTATACGCGGATATGAGGCTTTTAGAGATACTCACTATGCTGGTAGTCGGACCGGATTTCACGCGGAGACCTGTCAAGTATGAGCGATTTATACGGCCGATGGGGCTGCGGTACAAGAAAGCGTATGTTCAAATGATCCAATCTCCGGAGACCGTGTCGGGTGCTGACACGCTTCCATCAGGCATGTGACACATCCGGAGCTTAAGGTCACTGTTCAATTGCCAATCATCTCTGTCAAGAAGGTATTTATTCCTGGTCTTGAATGTGGATCCCAAACCTAATACCACCCACAGAATCCCCAGAACCCGATGTATACTCAGCTCGGTGTCTTGACAAAGGGTACCATCATCGAGGTACGTCTTTCGAAACCTCCAGGCCCGTTCTCCATTTTGAGACACGAGATCGCCCAGCTGATTCCGCCCTCTGCAGGTCAATGTTTCCGAATTAGGAATGGTAACAGCTGGTGGAAAAGTCGTATGGGGCAAATGGGCTCAGGTCACGGTAAGAAGTAGTTGAAGCCACAGGTACTAGCACTTGCTGACGGAGCGCAGAACAACCCCGAGATGGATGGATGCTTGAATGCTGTGTTGTTGGTATGATATAACATCTGAAGAACGAAGCATATGCATGGCATGGCGTTCTGGTATCCAGTCCCAGCAGAAGAGAATAGCGCGCTTCTGAAGGACTGCTGCAAGTGGATAAACTGAGTGAGTAGGCGGAGGTAACGTTTCATGATACCCACAAAGTTTATGAAGAATGTGCTCGTTCAGCCAAGGTGCCACCATGGTCTTTCTACCGAACGAGATGGGACTTGCCTTTTTCCACATTCCACAGTCAATGCATGTTCACTCCACAAGCACTGGAATTGCACCTTGAGATTCTTGAAAGCCTGTTCGATTGGCGATACAGCAGTGCCAGGCACATAACCGGCAGAACATTTATTTCAGGTCATCTACACAGTCCGAGTCAGTCCTTTATTGCCGGAGGCAAGCTTGAGGATCGAAGGGTTTGAAGTAACGTTCTGCAGATGTCGTCGGCTTGATTTGGGGTTGTATGAGCGGTGCCACAGCGAGAGAATGGGAGTAAATACAAGCTTGGTATTGGGAGCAGCGAAAGTAGACTGTATCTGGGACTTGATGTTGATGTGAACAAGTCTGGCTGTATGATGTGGGGTTTCCTTACAGACGAGCAAACGTTTGGGAGGTGGACGTCTCAATAAAAACTTGTGGAGGACCCGGTCGCCCCCAAAAGTCACATGAATATATCAATGTTCAATTGCGTAGATACATTGTGGCCTATAACTCATCCCTATACTCCTCCTGGCTTCCTTCCGCTTCCTCCCCATCTTCGCCATCCCCCTCATATCCCCCACGATCAGGATCACCCCTATACTCATCGCCCTCCTCGTCCCCTTCTCCATCGACAACCCCCCTCAATTCCCTCCCGCCACCCTGCGTTTCGAATACCTCCAGTCTCCACTCCTTCCCAGCTGCTACATCTTCCAACTCCCTCCTCGCAGCCTCCACAACGCCCGGATCCAACTCCATAGCCCTCAACTCTTTATCATTGAGTCTCTTGATCTTGCCACCTTTCTCTTTCGGCTCCTGCGTCACTAGCGTGATAGTTTTCGATGCATCTTCCGCGTGCATACCGTGGTTGTGGCTACCAGGCTGCATGTTCTGTGGGAGTTCCAGGCGTCGGCCTTCGCGCCCGACGAGTGCCATGCCACCGACTTCGATGCCACCAACAATTGGACGGCCGGCCCCTTCTGTGGTGCCACCAACGAGTTTCATTTGCGCTTCTTGTGCCTTGCGAGCTTCCCATGCTGGTACGTCTTCCTCTTTGACCACCTCACGGCACGAGATCGCCTCCGCACGTTCTTCTCTTGGTGGAAGAAATGCAACGTCGTTGCACAAACGCGGCGTGTACACAACCATGAGATAGCTGCACGTGCTAACCTCCTTGATCCACCCAATGCGATCCGCGCTTTGCGGATGGCAGTGGAATTGTATCTCCACCCGTCTCGGACTCCCCGTCAAATCGCACGTTGTGCCTCCGCTCAGTTTCTGACTGAGATAGCGAGAAGAAGAAGTGCCTTTCGCCTGTATCTCCGTCGTGCGCCCCTGCTCTCCCTCTTCCGGACTCAACCCCGCCTCTCTATCCCCTTTCCCACCCCCCTCAACCGCAGCCCGATTCCGGACCTCTCCAAACTTCCCCAGCACATAACTCGGCGTCGCTGGATCCTCTACTGGTGGGAATATGGGTGTATTTTTTCCAGGAGGTAGTTGGTGAAACTGCTTTACGTGGGCGTTGTAGCAAAAGCTGTAGGACCACCAGCCGCTTATGAAGTAGAGACAACTGCCGGACATGGATTTGAGTAGGTCGTAGCCGCGGTCTGTGGCGCGGGCAAGCTCGGCGGCTTCTTCGGCGGCGAAGCGGGATTGTGTTGTAGTGTTTGTTGGTGTGGTGGTGACGCGAGGGATGGAGCAGAGATAGGGCTTGTTGTTGAGAATCATGTGCTCGTATGACGAAGGAAGTGAAGCGCCTCTGTTGGAGGAGTCTGAGGCATCGGCGCCTGGCCGTATCTGGGACAGCTCAGCTGTTTGTAAAGACGTATCATGGGCTTCGGTGGAGGTGGATGGGTCGTCGGTAGATGAGGTAGAGAAGAGCAGTGCTATCTGCGACTCGGCATCCTTGTCTGATATGAAAGTGTCTGAAAATATGACTTCGTACTGCAGAAGATCAATGAGCTGTCCGCATTCAGATACGAACAGCTTACCTGGGGGTATGCCAGCAGATCGTCAGTGACACTGAAGACATGAGGGCTTCCGCATGCTACACTGGCAGCCGCCAGCCATATGAGTTTGCGCTTCATGCTTCCATGATAAGAAAGCGATGCAATGAAAGACATTGAAGCCACTTCGACCGTTTGAAAGCCAGCTTGATAGGGCTGAGCCGAGGCTAGAACTAGCCATTAAAAGATTATAACCGTTGTCCGTAGTAAAAAATAGTTCGCCAATGATAAAAAATACATATCGAGTCTGGCGGAGCCTCTTGCCTACGACTACAGCAATGTCGAAAATATGCGGCCTCCATAATAGCAGCCTCTTCTTCTCCGCCTTCCAACGCTACGTGTCTCTTGCAGCGGCCTCCAAAGGTCACATCCACACCCCAAGCCTCCACCTAATCCAATCACCACAACACCTACGCATCGCTAGTCCTTTTTCTAGAGCTACGTATGCATCGACCTGCGCCGTCTACACGCCAGAACAGCAGAAACCCGACACACCCATCCTCTACGACCTCTTTCCCGCAACACTCCCCAAAGGCCCACCACCCCATGGCCCTTTCATCGTGAATACGCAGCATTTGAAAAGAGAGTTTCTACAGTTGCAAGCTCGCGCACATCCAGACCGCCACACAGGCGCCAACAAAGCAAAAGCGGAAGGTACCTCTGCGCTAATAAACGAAGCTTACAAAACGCTCCAAGATCCGCTAAGAAGGGCGCAGTACCTCTTATCATTGCGAGGAATAGATGTTGGGGAAGATGAAAGATTGAAGGTTGAAGACCCGGAATTGCTCATGGAGGTGCTGGAGGTAAGGGAGGCTATCGAAGCTGCGCAGGAGGAGACGGAGCTTGAAGACATGAAGAAGAATAATGATGCTAACATCGAGAGGAGCGAGGAAGTGCTGGATGAGGCCTTTAGACAAGATAATGTGCAGCGAGCTATGGATGAGGCAGTCAAGCTGAGATACTGGATCAACATCAAAGAGAGCCTGGATGGCTGGGAGAGGGGGAAGCCCATTGTACTTGTGCATTGATCCAGAGAGATAAATCGCACGGGTGGACGCTTGGTCCGATTCAACAATCGCAGCCAGGCCGGGTCGCTGCCCGTTTTTTCTCCAAGCGTACTGGGAGATATTGGTACATCACGAAATTGTCTGGCAGTAGCCCTTTATGCGTGGCCTGCTTCAAGAAACAAAGTAGAAGATGCAAAGAACAGTCCTCAGCCAGTGTCTCATTCGCCTTTTGGTCAAACAGAGGATTGACTTGAGTGAGCATGGGCGCTATGACAACTTTGCAAACGACGAGTCCATCCAATTTTAGTTGATGACGATGATGGAGGGTAGCGCCGACACAACTGCGATAATCATAATGAACTTCGCTCTGGCGATGCTGCTCCACCAAGCTACACAAGAAGAGGGTCAAGCTTGCATAGACGCAGCTGTTGGGTCAGGTAGACTGCATACATTCGAAGATATGCCGAATATGCAACATGTCAACCAGTTTATCAAGAAAGTCATGCGGCCGAGACCTATCATTACGCTTGCTATCCCTCATTTGAACACCGCGGAAGATAGCTACAATGGCTAGTATAGCCCAGAGAACAACGTTGTGTAAGGAAACATATGGAATATGCATCACGATATAGCGCACTATCGTGACGCTCACACTTTCATTCCGGAGGATATGACGGTCTTACGAAGAACGCGTTGGACTACACCCAAGGGAAGAGCGCCGACGATCGCGACCACAACATCCTTAAATGTGTATATATGGACCACACCTACCACCTCCCATCTCTCGCTCACATTCTTTCCCAGGGTCGTCGAGATGCATCGGTATGCATTTGCCGGAAAGAAGCATACTGCTAGTCGCGGCAGCCATGTTATGAGCCATTACTATCGTCCCTGCCAAAGAAGGAAATGGCAACGATATACAAGTGTCCTCGCATCCCCATACGCCGGACCATTATCGTGTGGCTGGGTCGCCGTAGCCATTTCCTGTCCATATCAAGGTGCGGAGCGAGCACCGGATCCAGATCCTCGAACCTTCCTTCCGCGAGGGGATATGATGGGTCTGGACGTATACCCAAACGACGCATAATCGATCGGAGAACAGCAAAGTCTTTTAAAATTCGTGTACATCTTTCATTCCTTTGATTCTGATAACTTAAATCTCTTCCCTCTCAGATCGTGCGTTGATATCCGCTCCGTTGCCGATTTCAAAGTCTGGGTGCCGCCGTCCAGCTGAGATGGCACTGTCATGGACATCAAGGTCTGGCAGTCGTGGGCTAGGTTGGGTGAACGATATCGATACCTACATTGTCATGGTTCCTGAATACCTTGCTATGGGAGTACTGCTCGAGTAGGTGGTTTAGGACAATCGTCGCGGCTCGGAGAGCTCGAGGGGCGTGTGAGTTCGTGGTTAAGAATACATGGGCTTCTGGAGAATATAGTGTGGAGTATGGAGATACCTGCGGGACTTATTAAACCTACAATGCAATGCTCGCGACGATGGCGTTCAGAATTGCCCAAGCCCGTGGTGGACAGTTTGCGCTTTCACTGAGCGAAGTGGAATTGGATGATGTGGTTCGTGATTCGTGATTCATGATTCATTCAGATGCCGATAACTATGTACAATGCCAGCCACAGGTCATCAACACCAAAGGTGCAGCTCTGAGAACGCCCCACAGCGCAAATCCGAGCGAGCTCAGTGGACCAAAGTCTTCCCAATCTCCCTCGCCCACCCCTTGGCGCGTTCGAACCCATTGGCATGGCTCTGGTAATCGAGCATAGCCTGGTAAACCTCCTCTTGACTGTTGACCACGAAGGGGCCGTACTGCACGACTTTCTGATCCAGTGGCAGCCCGGCAACAAGTATAAATTGCCCGTCTTCCTTTGCGTCCTTGTCCACCTCGGCATTGACCGCGTCGCCTTCTCGTTGGAACACCACATTGTGATATTGCCCCACGGTCGTCTGGTCTTTGCCCACACCAAAGGCTGTAGATCCCTTCAGGGTGTATGCGAAAGCGTTCCAGCCGACGGGCAGGGGCTGTGCGACTTTGCCTCCGGGTTTGATGGTGATGTCGAAAATCCAGACGGGGGTGTAGGCGAGTTCCTGCGCATTTAATTATATAGAGATAAAGCAGTAGGCTCTAGATCCATCCGAGTGTCATGTAGAAGCAACTCTTGCTCAGACCGTCCACCTCGGGTCTTGAACTTGGCTGATATGCCCTCTGCATTAGCAAAAAGTTCCAGGATTTGGCCCAGAATTTGCTCAGCCTTGTCCACATCCTGTGCTGATCCTAAGACTTGAGGTAAAGACTGGGTATCTTTTAGTTCACCACTTAGGCCGACGGATTGACCCCATCGTGATAGGCGTAACCTTATACCGTCGAGCTTGAGTAGACCAGTCTGGTGGCTTTGGCCAAGACTTCGACCAATTTGGACGTATTCGAAACAGTCCACAGCGTTGTTGAAAAGACCAGCAATGGCTAAAAAGAAAGACCTGCAGGCTCCATGCTCAAGAAGGATATATAGTTCGTTTTCAAAATCTAATAAGATTGTCCAAAGTAAGCATTGGTATCAGAGAACGTGCAGGTGTCGGGCGGGGGGAGGCTACACCCAATCCAGTAAAAGTAGATAATTTACACAGTAATCATTACAAAGGCGATACAGGGTCGCTTTACGCTAGCTAGAATCGGTAATTACTTTAATCGAAGGTTTTAACTAGAGTAACGACCTTATATAAATTTGCGCGCGATAGTAGGTATAAAGTTAATAATAACTTCCTATTACTATATTAAGGTTTTATAGCTTAGATAAGTCCCTTTTATATATATTATATATAATAAAGACTTAATAGCGGCGGCTATTTAGAGGATATAATTAGAATCCTAAAAGTACTTATTAATAATACTTCTAAATAAGTATCTAATATATAGATCTCTCTAGCTAAGACTCTTCTATTTAATAGTATTTTAAAGCTTAAGTAGATATTAAAGTATTAAAAAGTCTAGCTAAAGAAGCTAATATATAGTAATTATTAAAGAAGTATATAAGAATAATAATATCTTAATACTATACTAGATAATATAGTATATTAGTATAAGTAACTATATTATAAAAATACTATTAAAGCTAAATATAATACTATTAATACTATTACTCTCTTTATTAATTAATTTATTTAAGTAAGACTTTAATTTTATTAGTTATAAAGCTATTATTAATAAGCTCTATTAAAATTTAAGTGAAAATAAGTATATATATATATATATAGTAGTTTAATATACTAATTTTAGGCTTTAAAGTTATAACTTACTATTAAATCTAGCTATTAAAGTAGAGAATAATTACCTAGGATATAAATACTCTAGGTATATACTAGAAGTATAATATAGTTAAAGTAAAGCTTTTAGGATATTACTAATAATATTGAAATTCCTAAATAATCGGATTTTAAAGTAAATATTATCTAACTTATTTATAACTAGTTATATAATAGAAAGAGTAGGTAGTAGTTAGTAATCCTTAATAATAATAATAATTAACTAATTAATTTATATACTTATAGTTATAATATATATACTAATAAGAATATTCTACTATATAATATAGTAGTATATATAGTAAACTATATTAAGTTATTATTATTATAAAAGAAATCTTATAGTTAAGCTCCTAGACAAAAACTTCTACTTATTAATACTATTACTATAAATCTTAAACCTAGACTTTTTTTATACTTAGATTATATTATACTACTAGTATCTATTCTATAATACTACTTACTATATCTATATATATCCTATATATAATATATCTATTTATTTAACTTATATCTATCTTGAACTCTTCTTAATATAAACTTCCTATCTCTTTTTACTCTTAACGTACATCCTAGCCACATCTACTTCCGCTTAGCCTCACTCGATTATGAGACTAGGGACATGTTGTGGCTATAATACAAAAATTCTATGACGATGTGTTCGGTACTAGGTAATCTGCTGGGAGAATTGGAGCTGTGTATGTGTGTATGGCCTCTGAGGCAGCCATAAGATCTGTTGTTGTTGTGGCTGTCAAGCCCATTTGTAGGTATCGGAGGCAGGTTGTCGGAGCAAATTGTTGTGCTGGGTGTGCAATGTCAACATAGCTGCATTGGCGAATTACTACCATTGTTCGTAGAGCCTGTATCCATGAGGGAAAGGAGATTTACCGGAGTATACAGGTGGATGAGTCTGTGTACTCCTATCGTAGCGCCAGGTCACTATTCCCAGCGCTACTTGTAGTCACGTTCGTAAAACTCACCAGCCGGTCGGCTGGGACCTACCCCGGACGGGGCCTGATGATCACTCAGACTGCTCCACTTATACACCTTCTGTCTCTTAACATGATAGCTCCTCCGCGTCGTATTCGGTATATTAATAATAAATGAAAATAGAGTATTATAGTGTAAATGTATTAATCTAGAGTAATTAGAGTAATATCATTATTGAAATTAATCTAGGAAAGATAGAGTAATTAATTTAAGGGTAGATAGTAGGTGTTTAATAAGAATTACCCCCTATCTTATCTTTATCGCTTGATAATATTTCTTTTTTTCCTCCTTAAAGAAGTTTTTATACCCCTCGCCTATTTACTCTAATGTTCAATCCTTTACTCTCTTTACTAGGCTGTCCTAGGAAACAATCCCTCTTAATATCGATATCCCGCGCGCGATTAACATCAACGAGCTCAAAATATATCTACGAAACAGCATCGCCGTGCATATCAAGAGCTCTGCCCAAGCAAAGCTTCACCAGGAGTATCATTATCAGTACAAGCGACCCTCAATTTGCAACGATTCTCAAAAGACTTACTTTTGCCCGACGCACATGCGTGCACCACGTCCGAACGGTACAAAACACCTTAGAAGGCTGGCCTGCTCCTCCGGCGCTCCAAGCCATCTCTCGGGTTGGAAAGCGTAGGGCTCGGTGAAGATCTGAGGATCCATAAGGATACGGCTGATGGACATGCTGACCGGGGTCTATTGATTTATAACGATCAATTCAGCGCGCCATCTAGAGACTGCAGGATTCGAGCGAAAACAATCTATGCCCCTCATCATTGAGATATGGAAAGGCCTCATGGCCGGAGACTCACGCCTGGAGGTATGACAAACAATGAAGGGAAGGCGAGAAGTAAGTGGTGTGGCGATACGGAGTGCTTCTCTTACCACGGCCACCTTTCCCCGAAAATAATGTCAGCCTGGTCTAAAGTGTAGGATGCCGTGAGCGAATGAATTCGATTGAAGAGATCAGAGGTCAAGTCGTAAGTTCGAGGAAGATGCAGGCACGCGCACTCACCAGGTAGCGCTGTTGCTCCAGGACCTCAAGCTTTGGATCTTCTCCTGGCCTGGACACGACGGCGTCCACCTCACTCTTCAAATTTCCGAGTATGTCTGGCGAGGAGGCCACATGATAGATGACTCTAGACATGACCCTCATTGAAGTAGCAGAGCCGCCAAGAAGAAGCGTCAGGACTTCTTGAGCCAGATGGTCTGGGCGCCTCTCTAAATCGGGCAGATTACTATTGACGATCGCTTGGTAGGCATCCACTGTGGCCCGAGGCTGGTTTTCAAATGTCTTTGCTCCTTCGGTGCTCTCCTCCACGACGTGACGACTAATGTGACGCTCCGCTGTTGCTCGCATCCCCTGCGCAGTGATCCGCAAGTCAGCACGGGAAAAGAGAATGCAACAGGTTTAGACATCAAGCCTGAATACCTTGTGTAATTGCAATACCAGATTCCTATCAGGAGACAAGAGACGCATCGCCCATTGAGGTACTCGAAGCACAAGTAGCATAAAGAAAGAGAATTGCTTAGCCAAAGGAGTCAACTCGACAATCTTCAAGATCGTCCGCTGTCAATTCTGCCGCTTTTTTTTATTGTCAAGTAATCCCAGAGACTCTTTCTCCAAGTATTTTGCAGCACCATCCGTAGCCCATGCAAGCAGAAAGATGGTGCTTTCGAAAGGCTCCCCAGTCTCTGCATATCGATCGAACTCCCTACAAAGGGCTCTTGCGGTGGCGCATATCGAGGGCTGGATTGACTGAACAGTCCTCTTGGAGATGAATGATTTGACTGCTGAGCGTCGCTTGCGGTGAACGTAGTGATCGACGGTGCCGAATACTGGGGGGTAGAGTCAGAACTTGCAAAAGCAGCAGATTTTGGTGGCTGGAAGTTTGGGGGTCGTCATTTCGCTCACTGCCTCCAGGTATGCCGGCCATGTAGGCACTTGGCGCGTGCACCTTGGGAGTTGCCATTATCAGTGGCGGAGATTTTCCGCACAAAAGCAGATACTTACAGGGCCAGGACCAGGATATAGGGTATCAAGCCAAGTTGGGTCGCTCACATGGATCTCGTCTGGGTTAATTCGCACGATCGGACCCAGGCATCCCACTACCGTCAAATATCGCATCATCGATAGGGCTTCCAGAACCATGCTCACCATAACGTTCATGCATATGGTCAACCTTGGACGAATACTGCCCGCCACCTTGCTTGATACAGTCGTAATAGGACTCGTACCATTTCGTTGCCGCGGCCAATTTGGGACCAGGGAATCTGGCAAGGGGATGGAAGAACAGATTGTAGATGGCAAGAAGTATTGCGTAACAGATACCGGCTATTCCTATGCTGGGTAGATAGGTAATGAACATGTTGGTAACGGCGACGAGAGACAAAGCAGTGAAAAGAGGGGGATGGCACTATTAATTAAAGAGCTCGGGGCATGGATCTCTAAGCGCTGTATGCATCACGATAATATTTGTTAGGAGCGCTAACCTATCGTGGCAGCTCCACGCATGTAGCTAGATGGATGATGTGCACATGCCCTGCGGTTATTTTGGCAAGGTAGGTACGATCACGAGCTGGCCAGAAAGCGAGTGCATACTACTATGAGTGGAGGTATGCATCTCTTTAAAACTTCCTATATGCCTTCCTCCTCAACCGTCTAAGCCCTTCAAGATGTCATCTGCTATCTTCTCTGCTAGCATATACACGGTCGCCTGTGGATGGCCAGGTGGAATGAACGGTACAGCCGACAGATCCACAACTCTCAACCTCTCCACGCCAATCACCCTCGCGTGACCATCTACAACGGCATTGCTATCATTGAAATTCCCCATTGCGCAAGTGCCTCCAGCATGGTATAGTGGAATGGTCGTGTTTCGTATGTATGCAATGATATCCTCGTCAGTTTGTACACTTAGCCCAGGTACCGACTCAGCACCATTCGTGATATTGGCCAAAAATTTGAGGGCCTGACGGATCCGTCTCACTGCAACAACGGCCACTTGAATGCCGGCGGCGTTCTTGTCGGTGTACCAGCCCATGTCGAATATGGGCGGATCTGCAATACTGGAACTGCTGATGGTGACCTTACCGCGTGAGAGCGGTGCGGCGAGCGCCGCCTGGATTGTACCAAGGTTTGACCCTGCAGGACCCGCTTGTGTCGCGGCTAAGTACTCCACTTCGGGCCAGTCAGTTGGTACTCTGTCCAAGGCCTTAGGACACCCTCTCGAGAAGTTCCCGCGAAAAGGCTGTGGGATCTTCTCAAATGCAATCAGCCCGTTGAATGATGAAAGGGGACCGGCGGCTTCCTGAAGGAGTTGCGTAAGAGATTCGGACTCTCGAATGAGCTGTTGTCCAGCTGGAAGACTAATTGGCACGGATACGGAGAAGGTAGGCTGGTCTTGTAGGTTACTACCGACGCTTGAGCGATCGGCCACCACGGGAATCGAGTATTTTTCAAGCGTACGTCGGGGTCCGATACCTATCATGCGTCAGTGGAATTTAAATGGAAGTAATATGGAGATATTTACCCGACAACATTAGTAGTTGCGGTGAATGAAACACTCCAGCCGACATAGTAGTAGTAAAGCACCGTATCTGAGATTATCTTCTGCCGTTACTGATTGATTCTTCTTTCGAAGAAGACTGAGCATCCTCGACAAGTCAATCATAAAACACCAAAGCTGATCCATCTCCACTTCCTCAATCAGCTACCAAATCTGAATGTTCGAACCCCTTTCTCTTCCAGCATTCGTTCACTCGCCTCCCACAGCGTCTTCTCCATATCCTTAGGCTGCCATTTCTGAAGCAAGATGTCCGCTCTCTTGTCCCGCTTTCCTATAGGCCCAAAGAAAGCTCCACTGCCGTCGAGGATCTCCCTAATTAGCGTAATCAGTCTGTTGCTCCTTCTTCAATAGGTTTGCACGAGGAACCCACTTCGCATGACTGGTCGCACAAATGAGAGTCGTCTTCGCGCCCTCTGATTTGCTCAATGTGTTCGGCATTAAGCCCAGTCTGACGACGAACCTCACTATCGTACCCAGAATCGTTTGGTCACCCGCTTGCAATCTCGTTTGAATAACTCCGGGATCCACCGTGTAGGCTTGCATTCCGGTGATCTTCGACTGAAGAAGGGCATCCAAGTGATGTGTGGCAAGCGCGATGGCGACTTTCGAGTGACAGTAGCGCTTCCTGTGTGCATGGTGCTTAGCGGTGAAGATGTGACTCGTAGGACTTCCTGGCTGGACTTCTCAGGCGCCGCGAGCCAAAAGAACTTACCAAGTGGCCAATATGCCTGTGATATACGCAAGACTCGGATTCTCGACATCAATGTCAGGCGCGATGCCAACGAACGCCGCGTGGCTAGAAACGTTGACGATGCGCACGCGGTTTGGCGCGGTCATTTGGCTCGCAGTCCGGAGCATGGTAGGAAGGAGCTTCTGCGTTAAGTAGAATGGGCCGAGATAATTGGTTTGCCATTGCGTCTCGAATCCGTCTTTCGTTAACGCGTACGGTACAGCCATGATCTGTTGTGCGGAAGACACATGACAATGAGATCAGCTATGTTTGTAAACAATAAAAAGAGAGTTCCGACTGATTTATTTAATTTGTTAACTTGAGAAGCTCTATTCACCACACACTTGACGATATAAGAAGATACGCTGATTTTTTGATAGTGGTGGACTTACGCCGGCATTGTTGACAAGAATGTGAAGACGGTTCTCCTTTCCTGTGAAGCCCTCGGCAGCCCTCGGCCGCTTTCGTGACACTGGCCAGGTCTTGGAGATCCAGTCGCAGGAAATGCAGATCGAGTTCGGTGCCAGAGGCGGCGACTTTCATCGAAGTGATCGCATCAGAGGCTTTCTGCGTTGATCGAGACATGATGTAAACGCGTGCTCCTTGCATTGCGAGGCGGAAGGTCGTTTCGTAGCCAATACCGTCACTGCCTCCAGTGACGATAGCAATAAGGCCAGTCAGAGATTGCACTTCCTCTGTGGCCTGCTGCTCGACATCTGGGGAAGTCATAATGATGGGCTGCGGTGCTTGTCTGTTGTGTCGAGTGAGGAGGATGTTGAAGAATTGTAAAGAAGGTGACTAGGTAAGAGGGAAAGGCAAGATAAAGTACAGGGGAGTTAAGTCTCCGGGGTTAAGGCTTCGGAATTAGAACTAGTCACTCCCGGTCTGCAATTAGCGGAATGACTGTTAGTAAGCTTTGATAAGTAAGTTTACATCTACCTTACCTCCTTACCTACTCGAATTCATCGACTATCATGCAAAAACATCCATGCGGCGGTCTTGGCATTGCGGGAGAAAATCGCAAAATCTGCATTAACCGTCGGTATATCGGCATGTCAGCTTAATAAGGCCTAGCGCCTCCTTAGTATACATATCGCTCCCGCGCTCTAGGCGACTCATAGCCTAGCAGCGGCCTTCATGTCCCTAAAGCTTAGGGCCCTTATCTAGGACCCTAGGGTCGGTAGCCAACCTAGAGTACTTACTATACTAATAGTATACGGCGCCGAAGGGCCCTAGCTAGCGGCCGTCTTACCCGAGACCGACCCTAAGGTAACCGGGCTCCTAAGGGCTGCTAGTACATAACTCAGGGCGGCAACAGCGATAACGGTAGTAAGCGACAAGGTCTAGATTAGAGGGTTACTAGGTATATACCTTCATCTACTCGTCCTGACCACAAGTGAGTCCGATTATTAAGTAGCGGCGGGAGAAGCCACCAATCCATCCATGCTGAGAGGCCAGATCCTGATAGATGGATTGGTG
>JAABUK010003562.1_pt1 | contig 26231 bp, 39 predicted proteins | sample 5559141 | NCBI WGS metagenome assembly JAABUK01 (sample SAMN10711869, study PRJNA513367) | rock metagenome | isolation source: Antarctica rocks | place: Antarctica: Victoria Land, Pudding Butte nord | collected 2016-01-03 | reverse complement strand
CCGTGCCTAAGCAGATGATCTGAACATCTTGATTCAGCAGCCAATGTGCTGCTCCCAGCACCAAATCTGCGCCCTTCTGGTAGTCCAAGCGGCCTATGAAGCCAATGACGGGCACCTGCAAGCGACGCAGAGTCCACACATCAGGGCATGACAACAATTGCACGATGGTACAGAATTGCAGCGGGTGCATCTGTTATTTGAGATGTTGGTGTATGATAAATCTACCTTGTCTGAGCTTTTCGGCAGTAGTAATTGCCGCTGCATATCTGCGGCAGTGCCTGCAGTCACACTGTCAGCAGGAATGCAACAGCAAACATACTGGCAAGCAAATGTGCACTGCATTATAGCTGGCAATCACTGGCTGACGTGGTATGTGCAAGTGGTTTTTATGTTGACAGCATTCGCTCTGACATTCTTCCCCCGTATTTGACTCTGACAAGCAAGTACCTTGTTGCGCAAGCATACAAGACCAAATGGCTGAATGAGACAAACGACTGAAAGGAGCAACACACAAGGAACCGGCTGTGCAAGCTGCCACTCATGAGACCATGGAGCTTGTGGGGCAGGGCAGGGTTGTGCACCTCAGGCCGCTCTGGCAGGCCCATCTCCTTCTGCAGGCCAGCCTTGTTGACCTTCTTGCCCTCAGCAAAGTTGCTCTCATTGAAGTTTTGGTAGATGTGTGGGTCGTTGTCAGGGTCCCACTCGGCCAGGTCCACACCGTTGAGGACACCATTGAGAGCATAGCTCCTGGAGGTGAGCATACCCTCCATGCCCCACCCCCCCTCAGGGGTCTGGATCTCCCAGGCATACCCAGGGCTGACTGTGACCACCCGGTCAGCACAGCTGATGCCAGCCTATCACAGCCAAACAAAACTTGAGCAGCTGGTGTCTGTGAGTTTGAGCTGCTATGTCGGTGCCAATTACCAAAAACTGCAACAAGCAATGTGACGTTTTGTGCTTTGCAAGGTGTCTTTCTGTGCTGGCAGGATATTGCAACAAGCATGTGGATGGTTCTTTTGTGACAGATGCTGAGACAGATTGCATCAAGAGAAGCTCTGTATGAAAGTCACTGCATGCTGTGCAACATGGGATGGGGTATGGCAAGCTCAACATCAGCACTGCACACACAGGCTTCACAGCTCAACTATGAGTGTATGCTCTGCACGTCAAGGCTTGCATCTGGGGACAACAGAAAGTAGAAGCTACAGGCTGACATCAGCTGAGACGCTGCTCATGGCAGAGGTATGGAGCAAGACAGCTTGACACTACAAGCGCATGAGCCTTGCTTGCTGCATAGTTGTGCAACAGCCATCTGTAAGCAGTGCAGGCAGTGCGGACGCAGTCTTGCTCTTGCAGCGTGTGTTCATTGCTTTACAGTGTGCAATTGTAAAGCGTAGGCAGATGTAAGCACCTTCATAGTGTTGACACACCGGCCCTCCTCCTCATAGCTTCCCTGGCGCTGCACAGGACAACAGCACGTCTTAACCACTATTCAACAGCATGAGCGTCAGCTATGCTTGATAGGAAATGAATGCAAGTTGCAGAATGTCACAGTGTACAAGAGCCAGCAGATCATATCAGCACACTCCAATACTGCATCAACAAGAAGGGATACAGAGCAGCGCTGAAACATGTAACTATTGCCCAAACTACGAGCTTTCAAAACTGGTTCACAGATAGCTGATAGAGCATGAGTGCCCTAAGTGTGGGTTATTCATCTGGGAGATGGAAGGGTACCTGATGAGGGGGATACTGCCACTCCAGTGCATTATACCACTCTTTGGGCAGTTGCAGCATACTGAAAGTGCCAGGAGGGTATACACCCTGCAGCAGCACTGGTCATTTTTCCTAGGGTCAGAGAATCTAGAGCTGGAGCATGAACCTTGAGTAATTTAAGCACAAAGTCTGAAATGGACATTGTTGTCTGCCAGCGTTGTCAGGAATAAATTCCAAGATTGTGAGCTGCATCAGGGTAACAACACAACATAGACAATGTTGGCAACCACAGCTTAACGGCAATTGAGCAGCAGGGACAATGCAACAATGCTGCCACAGCAGAGGAGGCATGCAGAATGAGGCCCGATGTGTGCACCTGGTGTCTGAGGTTGTGCACAGCCAGGATAGAGCGGGCCTGCTGGTAGACACCATGGGGGCGGTACTTGGCAGCCAGGTAGACTGGCACCAGGGCCCCATGCCAGTCATTGGCAATGAAGATGCAGTCATCTCCAAAGAGGCCCTCGTCCAGTTTCAGGATGAGGGGTGCCTCCAGGGCCGCTACATTCAGCAGAGCAAACCGGAACTGCACCAACAGATACAAGAGTGAGGCACTGGTGGACAACAGCAACAGTGTGTAGGGTGTGTGACTCACAGCTTACTCAGCACAAGCATCACAACTCTGCTTGATGTTTTGTTGAAATGTCAGTTGAATGTGAGGATTGTATAGCCGCGTGTGCAAATACCCTTCATTCTGGGTTACACAATTTCAAAACTGTTTCCTGCATTGAATGACACCAAGTCTGGCTGTAGTGTCACAACAAGAGTGCTAGGCACACAAAAGGCACCAGAATATAAGGACAAAGCTCTGCAACATAAGGGGGGGACAGGGTCAGTTTGGGCAGTAGAAGTGCCTGATTGTCGCCATAAACGCCGCTCTCATCACCATACAAGCCTCCAGGCCGGTCATATGAGTCATGCTCCACAAAGACCCAGTCCACCCCCTTGCTGCTATAGTGGGAGAACCCAACTGTTGTGCCCAGAATGTCAGCACTGACCTGCGCTATCCAAATGAATTTTGTGCTAAAAGGTTTCAGGTATTCAAGTGTGAATGATGTGACATGGAGTTTGTAGTCCAGGTGGCAAAGTTGTTTGCCCAACCAGCTAATTAAGTTTGGTGCACAGCGCTGTGATGGTATTGGGCAAGCCTGGAACTCATTGATCTGCTGCACACAGATGTCTGCAGCAGCTTACAACACAATTAATGTTGGCGTGGACCACAGTGCGCTGCTAGTAACTCATGCATTGAGGCATTGTCCAGATGCAATTCAAGCTGAATCTGACTGGCTAGCAAGCTGACATAGCCCAAAGCAGCGTAGAATGCTGCTCACCCCTGTGCTTGAAGGCTCAGGATACTGCTGATACTGAGGTGCTACCACCATGACACGATGACCACGTGCAGCCAGGGCAGGTGGCAATGAGCCGCAGACATCACCCAGGCCTCCTGTCTTGGACCATGGCGCTACCTGAATGCAATGATGATTTTTGGGTAGGTAGTGTGTCAAACAAACATCCAATTGTATACACAGCACCAGACTGGCTGGGATTGTGCTTGAACATTTGCTGTGATAGAGCTTGCTGAGTTGGCGCAAATGCAAGCTTAAGGTTTACCTCAGAGGTGACAAAAACGATATTCAAAGCGGTTTTAGCCCTGTGAGACCTCTTGTGTTCCGTCTCCTCTTGAAGGAAGTCGTCAGAAGTGTCCCTGTTGATCGACTGAGCACGGGCTGCGTCACCAAGCTTGGTGTGTTCTTCTATAGTTGATGGGTGTGCAGCAGCGCAGAACCCTTTCGAAAGGCTGTTGCCGCGCCTCAACGAGATCGCGACAGTTTCTGTACCGCCAAGACGTGCGACCGCCTGCATCGCATGGAGTATTTGTACAAGGTGTCGAAGTCAAATAAGCGTGCGATCCTAGCAATTTTGTCTGCGCACCCGTTCAGCATGTGGTGCTGCTAAGCGCTTATTTCTGCGACTGCCGCTTGATTTGCATGATGGTGAGGTTGCTGATTGCTGCAGCAATGCTGCAGCGTTGACCATCAGGCCTGGTGAAGCTCTTGATGGCCACTCTAGTGATGGGTGCGCTCCTGCCCTGGCGCGTCTTGACGACTCAGTTGACACGCACGACAATGTACGCAGGACTGGTATCACAAATTAGCATGCCTTATGATTTCTGTGTTGCCGGTGGCATTGAGCATAGTGTGAGATTGCCAAGACCAGCTCTGGGGGTGATATTAAATGCGTGCAAAGCTTTTTTTAGGGGGTTTAGGGTTTGGGGGGGGGGGGGGGGTCTGAACCCCATATCAGGGCATTTAAATACAGCAGTTCAGAACGAATGCAGGTAGTTTCCAATCAAAAATCTGACCTGCATTAGGGAATGACAGCAGTGATGTCCATTTGATATTAAATGACTTTGGTCTGACTGCGGACATTGGTCTGCTGATCTATCTAAAGCACAATTGCTGGATCTGCTGATTTGATCATGACACTATAACAATGCTGACCAGGACTTAACGTTTCAGAAGTCAGTCAACAGACAATATGTGCTGAAGCTGCTTGTCTGAGTGTCTCCATCTTGCAAGACTGGCGGCCAGTGCTGCTCTCTTCCAACAACGCTTTCCCAAGCCAATGGCAAGCTATCATACAATTCTGACCGATGCTGTCTGTCACTGTGTTACATTTTCTAGGTGATGATCTCATGGATACCAAACCAAGTCATGAAGACATGAGGCATACAAAGCAGGTGTATAGCAAGATCACTGAAGTAAGCCAGACAAGGTAGGACAGGCGACTAAATGCAAACACGTATGCGGCTTGATGCAAACTACGCAGGTTGCAAAGCAGCAATTTAAGAAGGTCTTCGACTCATGCATCATGACAAATTTTGGGCACTCATTTGCATCTGCCACTGCGACAGATGGCAGCTCAAGTAAGGCATTGTGAGGAATGGTGCAGCGTCTGCCTGAAGCTCGGCGACGCTTCTGATTTTTTGGGGTAAAGGGATGGATGGACTCCCATAAGAGTTGGTATTGGTACCAGTAAAGTTGTTCAGTGTGACGCCTCCCATTGCAGACCTTGGACTGTGCTCCACCACAACCGGGGTATGCTTTTCTTGGATGTCAAAATGAGGAGTGAAGCTGGAGGAAAAAGGGTCTGCAATAATTTAGGCACAAATATTAGTTGACAGAGAGCAAGCAGCAAACAAGCAGAAAACAGTGAGAATTGCATTGCTACAGAGGGCATCATAACATGTTGATAAGATGGCGCCAAGAGTTTGGTCTTGATACACAAGTGGGGTTCTTGACTGCACATGTGGATGTTGGTCAAAGCATCATGCCATGCGGCATGATGATGTGAGAGATGCTGGTCCCAAAACGCATTCGAACGAATGGATCCAGATTCGTGCACGCTTGACATGCGTGCAAGTGTTCATAGTATCTGGCTGGCTCATTAAAGTACACACGCATGGGTGGGAAAGCACTGTAGTTCCTGATAAGCAGTAGATAGAGCTGAATTTGCTTCGTCCTGATGTATAATCCGCAGCATCCCCCCCATGGGCACCTGTACAGTCTGAGGGGTTGCAAGGTGCCGTAGAGGCCTCTAGGGTAGCCCTGTAGGCTAGCCCCCTAGGTTACCTGATGCTTGACTATTTTTGCCTTAATGGACTGCGCTGCGCACTCTAGAGAAGATCTTGACTTGTGACTTGGACAACAACAATACATTGTCGCTTCGTTAGTCAACGATGCACGTGACATTTACTTGGCTCTCAGAAATGACTGGGATCGTGGCCAACCTGCAATTCCCATTTTGAATGCCTATTGGTTGTGGCTTATGGCGTCCACATGCACCTTTGTTTGGTCATAAGCGGACGCTCGTACTGCCAAAATCTTTGATCGATCGCTGGTCCGAGCTATTCTTAGCCTCTTCAAACCAGCGCATCAAGGTTGTCCCAAGTACCTGCCCTCTGAGCGTGTAGGACAGGGCAGAATCTTAGCTGCCTGAGAAGGACTTTGCTTGTCAGCGCTGAGCAAGGCGGAAAGCAAGCGCGGTCATGCCTTGTGCACCACAGTTGACGCACCGGCCTGGCCTTTCCAGCGTGCTCTGCCAGTGCAGTACTTCGGGGTCGATACATCGCTCAGCCGTCTTTCGTGCACGTACTGCTTGTGTCACTCTCCGACAGCAGCACCTGCCTTGGCGGCGTAATAAGTCTTCCTGGGAACACTCGCAGGTGTGTTTGCTGTGTGTGATGACTGCTTTGACGTGTGCTTGCTGATTGCCGTATATTACTTGTAACTAGTAGTAGACATGCATTTTTGGATTACAGACACCTACAAGCGCAGCAGCTGTTGACGAAGTTGTGACAGCTCTTGAAGATGTTGTTGATCAACTACCAAGCACGTCACAGCTGCAACGAAGTGCCACGGCGGTCGTGGACGTTGTGGAAGAAGTAGTTGCTCCTAAGCATCTTGCTGAAAAGCGGCTGAAAAGAAAACAGCAGAAAGCCAGGTATGCCAGCAGCTGAGCAGGCCAGTCTCTGCACCAGCTGTGCCACACGCTGATAATTGTGCTGTTGGCAGCATGCATGCAATGATGCTAACTCAAGCATTGTTTCGCAGAGAGCAGACGGTGTACAAGATCTCTGCAATTGCAGCTTCTGCAGCAGTCATTGCTCTGGCAGTAGGGGCAGTCCATTATAGATTCATGTGGCATATGAAGCAAGGGCATGAGTTTCCTACTGCTGAAGCCCTTGCAACCTTCTGCTTGACTATTGGCGGCATTGTGAGTTTCCACTCCTTCTGTGGGTTTGCTTGGCATCACATAGGACTGTAGGATCACCCTGCTTCCTCAGCTGTCATCGCAGCATTCAGTGGCCTGACCTCATCTTGCTTTCCTGATAGTCACTGAGAAGTTTGCCATCAACGTGCATTCACAGCTGTTGCATTGTTTATTTGTGATCAAGCTGTGAATTGTTCAGGTTGGAATGGAGATGTGGGCCAGATGGGCACACAAAACATTATGGCATGACTTTATTCCAGGATGGAAGCTTCACAAGTCACACCATGAACCCAGAACAGGACCTTTTGAGGACAATGATGTGTTTGCCATTGTCAATGCCGCCCCTGCAATGGGTCTGTGCTTCTACGGCTTGATTACACCCACAATGGTTGGCGGTCTGTGCTTTGGTGCTGGTCTGGGTATCACTTTGTTCGGCATTTCATACATGTTTGTTCATGATGGACTTGTACACCGTAGATTCCCTGTTGGGCCCATTGCTGAGGTGCCCTATCTAAAAAGAGTAGCTCTAGCTCATCAACTGCATCATAGTGAGAAATTTGATGGAGTGCCTTGGGGACTGTTTTTGGGCCCTCAGGAATTAGAGGCTGTTGGTGGTAAGGAAGAACTAGATAGGCTGTGTGAAAAGCAGTGAGGTCAGGTATTCCTGATATGCTTATAAGTTTGTTGCTTTCTGTAATTTGCATGTCTTCTGCATACGCAGGTTTGACAGCGCAATCAGTTTTTCATGAGGTAAATTCTTTGACAAAGACACCATCATGCCAAACTACGCACTGAGTATCACACTGCTGTCTTACTGACTCCTTATCTCCTGGTTATGTACTAGTGTACCTTATAGTCACTGTGGTGTTAGATTAGCTTTTTTTGTTTTCGCCTCGCGTTGTTTCTGACCTGGTCTTGCAAGCCCAGGCAACATTTCATGCTGTGGCATCTTGGACCCTGTCTGGATGCTCATTTAGTTGTAATGCAAACACCTTTCAACATTTTGCGCCCACTTGCATGTTCAGTATTTGTTGCGCCCACTTGCATGTTCAGTATTTGTAACAACGTGCAAGCAAGGCAGCACCATGCGCAGCCCTGTGCAATGCACATCTAGTCAAATATACAACGCAGTGAAGATGATGGCAGTGAAGATGATGGCAATATTGATTCATCATAACTTTCAAAAATTGTCTCACACCCTTACTATATGTCATGCTGCATATGCCTGCAGATTGTGACACTGAGGCATTATCACTCCATCCATCCCTCAGCCTGAGCCCTCTTCAGTAATATCTGCCTGGAGGAGTGGATTTTTGCGCTGAATGCAAGGGAGTGGGATTTTTTGTGGTCAGAACCCTGGTGAATGCAGAATGCTCCGAGACCATACGCTCAGGTGCTGCAAGAACACAGATCTGTGCCGAGCGCCCGTTTACCGATTGCTGCACGAGCTCAAGGTCTGTTATTGACATCCATATTGTTGCCGAAGCCAGCCGATTTGCGCTGCAGCGATTCCGACCGATCTCGCAGCATGCGGCAGAGCGCAACCAAAACCGCGGCGCTCTTGCTAGTCATTTGGTCGTCCACAATTTCTGCAGCGGTGAGTGGATCATTATATGCACACACGTAGCCGGCACTTGCATTGAGCGTTTTGCAATCCTGCAGGTGGTCTCACGCAAAAGCGTTTTTACAGAGCGGAGTCAAGAGCTCGCCCGTGCTGCAGCCGGGCATGGTGGTTCTTTTAAGAACAGGTAGCCGTTTGCTGACATCAGAAGCAACCAAATGGTGCACATCAGCTTGGTCAAGCTGTACGTTTTATGGGTGATCCATCGCTGTTGATGTAGGTTGGCGTCTGCGTACCAAGCCGTAGTCGCATTAGACTCAGTGGACAGCCTCCAAACCTTGAATGCGGAGCAAGTATGCGCAGCTACAGCTAAAGCTGTCTCAAAAGACATTCAGTTGGACACCGCTTACTATGCAACACAAGTTCTCAACCACCTAAGGTCACACAACTGATAGGGCAACAGCTTCTGTTTCATGCAGGCTGTCACTGGCTTGTGATTGTCAAAGCTGCCTTTCGCTTGTTTGCAGGTGTCTTGATCAGAGAGCGAGCTCAGCTGCTGCAACAGTTGCCATGCAACACCTTAGCAGCGCTGACAGTGTCCAGTCAGCTTACCAGAGCATCAGCATCCTCTCCACATTACACAAGGCTAAGAGCCTCCCACACCGCATTGCAGCAGACCAGATCGAGCGAATCATCAATTTGTTCAAAGAGCTGAGTGACAGTCAGGGAAGATTCAAACCATTCACCAGCAGCCCCCGCCGCAGCATTCTGGCTACTGGACTGGTCTACAGAACTTTGGCAGATGCAAGGTCACTTGAAGTTCCCCTCAGCTCAGAAACTGAGGGCACTGTTGAGGAAATCAGAGCATCTCTTGCTCAAGTAAGGCTGCTTGTCTCAAACACAGTCTGAACCTATGTCACATGCTGTCTTTGCGCAATCTTGAATCCTGCCTTTCATCTTAGCATGCATGTCCATGGTCATGCTGCAAAATTGTCTGTTGTACACCTGCGCTTGCATAACTTTGTGATGCATACAATCAAGCATACGTGCAGTACTTGTTCAATAGTGCTTGGGGCAGCATCAGCATGCACAGACTTGTGCAAAGCAAGCAGACTAGATCTCCAGATCACCATTCAGCAATGCCAGACCTGCAACATGAACACTACAATGTGCTGCAATACGACTACGCCTGGATTGTGGTATCTGTCGCAGGTTTTGAAGGGTGGCAAAGCAGGGCAAGCAACACTGGCCCTCCCTGCAGATGAGGACAAGCTGCAGGCTGCTGCCCAGTTGATCATTGGCGCTCATGCCATCTATGACGGCTCTGTCACTGCCATCTCTGGTTCTCAGGTAACCCCTTGCCCAGCTCTCGTGGCATATAATCACCACTCACACCCGAGTTCCACAGGGCTATAACAAGCATTGATTCTCACACAGTGTAAAGGCAATACACACAGGCAGAACGCATTTGCATCTCCCCTATACATGAACAGAACAACCTTGTACCAAAAGTTTTGGCTGTGGCCACCCTGGTGGATCATGTCATAGATTTACTGCACACACAGTGTCTGTTGACAAAGGTCATTGCAGACCAGTTTTGGTGTTGAGTCTTGCAGCTTTCCAGTGCTGCACAACTGCTGGGAGCTGCATATCATGTGAGCAGCCTGGCAGACGCTGCAGCTGTTGGCCCTGCCCTGAAGGCCCTGGTGGAGTCAGAACTGCCCCAGCCCCTTGCGGCCACCCTGGCCTCACCTCGCATCACTGGATCTCATCAGGTGCACTTCACACAACACTCTCACAACCAAACAATATGTGCTGCAGTGCATAGAACAGCATAAGTGCTGTACCCTATGCAGAGCTGAGCCATTTGCAGATCACTTAGTCTTGACTGATTGATGTGTAGGGCTGCATCAAGGCAAATGAAGGTGACACAAGGAAGCATCATCAGCCTTGGTTGCAGACACACTCACTGGCTTTCCATGTGTGACTGCAGAGTGGACCTTGCCCAATGTTGCCTACACACACCCAACCTCTTGGTGTACACAGTGTCGCAATCATTCCAAAACAAGTGTTCTGCACAGTGTACAAAGCTTGTAGTCAACCAGCAGCAGCCAGCTGGTGAAGCTTTGCAGCTCAGCAAAGCATATGCATCAGGCAAATGCTGCCTTTGCTCATGGTGACCCAATTGAGCCAATTGTGCCAGTCAAGTACGATGACTGGCTAATCTTTCCATGTGCACATGGCTTGCAGGACTCGGTGGTCATCACCGTCAGGGATGCTTGGGGTAGCCCAACCCCAGCTGGGTCTGTCACGGTCAACAGCTCAGCAGTGGATGCAACAGGCAAGGTTAGGGCCACTGGCAGCGCCCCTCAGACTCTGCAGGCAGGCAGCAGCACAGGAGAGTACCTGTACAGCACAGCAGACCTTCATGCCAGCCCAGGCATCTACAAGTAAGCGCCAACATCTATACGCTCTTGCATCACTGTCAACACTTGACGTGACGTGAAATGTAGCCTCACAGCATAGTCTTGGCCAGAGTTTTGGCCAGAATATGCTCCTGCAACCTCCATCTATATAATGCCAGCTGTACCTGGCTAAGCTTCAATGCCAGCTGGTATGCTGCATGAGGTGGAACGAAAGTTCATGTTCATTTGCATAGGGCTTGGCTCCAAGCACTGCTGCTGAATTCAACCGCATCAATTCCTGACATGCCCTTCTTCCAGTGACCCATGTCACTGTCCCTGTGCCACAAAACATGTTCTTAAGCACTTGCTGACAGCCAAAGTATTTGAGTATAATTCTACACACCACTCAAGGCATCCTGATGACGTATCTTGCATGCAGGGTACTGAAGGGTGTAGAAAGTTGCATCAGCGTGCTTTCCTGGCCAGTCACATGTCAGCAATACTGCTAACACTGGGCAGATGATCTTAGACGTTGCATTGTATCTATTCATTCTGCTTGCTAATCAGCCTGGACACACCAATTTACTTTGCACGCTGGCAGTGCATGTGCAACACACTTCAGGCCCCTCTGCCGGTCTGTCAGAGCTGAGCAGGGCTGCTGACACTCCTCAATCCCCAATCCGAAGATCCCTGTCACACAGACAGACTGCTCTTGCAAGCTGTTGCATGAAGGCATGCTGAGGAAAGCTGGCTGTTGGCGTGCAGGTTGGCAGTGCGTGTAGAAGACCCTTCAGGATTGTGTGCTGGTGAGTCAGAGCTGAGCCTGACAGTCAGCCGTGAGGTTCAGCTGGAGTCAGTCACCTTGGCTTTCAGTGAAGGGGAAATCCAGGATGCCATCAATGAGACCCTGCCTTACCCCCAGGCTCTGGCCACCCAGTCAGCCACCCTTGACCCCACCCAGACCCTCAAGGTAAGTTGTCATTCTGCAAACACATAGCTGCTATTCACAATCACAAATGGAGCGCCATCAAGGGGACAACAGCAAAGTCATCTAATACAGCCTTGCCTGGACACATTGTCTGCAAAGATGGTGTATACTCGCATACATGGGCTTGATTGTAGGGAATGGAAGGCCGCCTCACTTGGTGGGCAAGTAAACACTCCTGTTACATCCCTCTGCCTGTTGCATCCCTCTGCCTGTTGCATCCCTCTGCCTGTTGCATCCCTCTGCCTCAAATGCCTCTTCTTGGCACAGCGTAAGAAGACCTCAACGGTTCGAAAGCGTGTTGTCTTGTGGAACTAGGGGAACAGCATGCCTCATCAATGTCAAAGGATGGTATTGTGACGCCTGAGCGCGTGGCTTGACTCAGAGATATCTGCCGTGTCATCAAGCTTTTGTCATGTCAGATTGGTTGAGTGCAAGCCTGCATGTGCGACTGCTGCAGGTGAGCTTGGCGATGAGTGCCAGCAACAGTGGCAGCAGCTTTGTGCCTCAGCAACGCATGCTGCGCTTCATGAGCCACAAGACAAAGACAGCCGCCTACTTCAACCTTAAACCCAGCAAATTGAGGGAGCAAACCTACACCATCACCGTCACCCCCAATACTGTTGAGAAGCAAATTGGCAGCCAGGTAAACCCAGACTGTGTACCAGGGCTTCATCTTAGTTGGAATGTTGTTGATTAGGCATGTAGCAAGACCAGACGGCAATATGTTTGAGTGTGTATGAGAGAATGGTATAAGGTGAGGCAGCAGCCTTGACATGTGATTGCAGCAAAGGTCAAGTTGCTGATGTGACATTGCCAGCAACTATCACTGCTTTGCAAGTTTTGCAGCTGATGCGCAAGATATCCCCAGAACTATGAACACATGCTGCCCGCAGTCCAATGTAGCAAGCTTAGCCACAGCTTGCCCATTTGCAGCCTGTGTTTTGTACCGCGCAAGCCAGCATGCCATCGCAGTGAACATGCTTTGGAACCTGACACCTTCAGAGTGCATGTTCCTGACCAACCACTGTGTGTACCTGGTGCTCCACAAAGACATGTGTTTGACAAGTTAACGGCAGATTCTATCATGTCAGATACACTATGAGCTTATGGCTGACAGGACGGAACCTACAGCATGGACCTACTTATCGGAGACAGTGCCATCGATGTGCCCGTTCAGTGGGCACTGGGGACAGTTACCATCAGCCATCAAGCAGGTGATGACAGCAGCCAGTCCAGCCTGACGGCCATCAATGCTCTCTTCCAGCCCAAGCCAGAAATAGTGCACCTTCAGAGGATTCCAGGCCGCAGACCACCCAGTGCTGTGTCTGTGCTGTTCACAGCTTTGGCGCTGGCACCAATCGGCTTACTGTTTTACACGCTGTCGTCCGTGGGAGCAAATTTGAAGGTCAGTAATCCCTCAGTGTTGCAGTCTGGAACATGTTCCACGCCGCTCTCGTTGTCACACTGCTGAGCTGCATTCTGTTCTTCCCAGGATTGTGGTAATTATTGTTGCCTAAATGGGCAAGTCAGGCTTTGTGTGCACTGTGATTGAGGTCAGGCTTATCAATCTGATGTAGAATTGGCAAGCTGCAGCATGACGCTTTTGGTTGCCCTGCTGCAGGGCTTTCCCAGGAGTGGCCCTGCTTTCGTTGCAGCAGTTGCGTTCCATGGGGGCATTGCCAGTATCCTGGCCCTCTACACACTCTTCTGGCTGAAGCTCAACCTCATACAGACTTTGCCTATCTTGCTGGTTCTAGGCATTTTTACAACCATCGCAGGCCATAATGCCTTGTCACAACAAGCTGACTCCCGACTCAAGCAGCAATAACAGCACAAGCACAACATCATTTGGAACGTTGTCAACTTTGTGCATAGTATTTGAACTAGGCATCACCAGCAGAAATGAGACATCTCACAAAGGCATGCAACTGCTGCGACAGCATCTATTTCATGCCATATCAGGATAGTGTTTCCCGATTGCTGGTCCCTGCATATAAAGAGTTGCTTTTGTGTACCATCAGGCAAGCTCTGCTCAGCGAGCACGACGACAACCATCCTCATGCGCCTGAATTGTCACAAATAACAGTGTTGCATCCAGAGATATGCCCCCAACGATGCACGACAATATCAGAAGCAAAGTCAGACGCAGAGAGCACTCAGCTAGCAAGTCTGGCTTCATTTATCTCAATGTCAAAGACGTCTGTATGGGGCAAGTGCATGCAGGCAGGGTTACACGCTGTAACACGACAAATGAGAATTCGTGCCAACAAGAGGTACAAGACCAGATGACGCTGTTGATGCACTGTGTCAACTCCCAACCAGGCATTGAAGTGCAAGCAGTTACAAACAGAACAGATGATACAATCACATATTATACATGGCAATCTTAACAATCAAAAAGTAAGGCCTAGCATTAGATTTTCAAATTTGCAAAAGTTGGTACATCAAGTTTGCTCATCCATGCCAGTCAGGTAGCCATAGGGTACTTCTACATGCTGCCCTTTGTTGTTAGCAGGGTTCATGTGATTCAAGAGCATTGCCTTAAGAGATAAGACACCTCGGCCTGGTGCGCCATCACCAATTGCATCTTGGTCCCATCGAATCACTGGCATCACAGGAAGGCTGCTTCCTGTCAGAAACACTTCACGTGCTGACTTAGCTTCCTCAACACTGAAAGGTCGCTGTATTATGCTATCAATGTCATGCAAGTCATCAGTCCCCATGGCCTGCAGGCAGACATATCAGACTGACAAGCAGGTTGGATCAAGTACCAATGTCATAACTGAACTGCTCTGGTGTTCTGGTGGGCAGGCAGACAGCGTTAGCACAGAATTTCAAGTATAACTGAAAATGCACGGCAGCAGTGGTCAGGTACAATGGAGTAGAATCAAGGCCTGTGGCTCATGCGAAAGATGGTGATTGTTTGGTTGTTTCATCATCCCACTGCTGCCTGCATACTGCAATGTGGACATGCTATGCCACAACGTCCAATCTCTCATGAGGACAGCATGCATAATATGACTGGTAAGAAGCAATGAACAGCAACAGACAGGCTGAACAGCATGCATGCAGTGACAGAGAGGGACACTGACCTCAGGCACCAGGTCCAGAAGTGTAAGGATGGTGATGCCTGGCAAGGAGCTGTCAAAGGGAGGTATCTGGAAACCAGTAACACAGTTTCAGGTCAGTGTTTGCTGTGTACTCATCTGACACATGCAACACAACAGCCATGCAAAGTCAGACTTTGACCCACAACGCAAGTTTTATCGGCAGCATGATGCATGTGGCTTACCACAAGCTCATTGTCGTGAGTGATGATGCCTAGATTCATATTGGGTCCTTCTGCCACCATGTTGTTTTCATCTACAAAAATGCCCTGCAGACCAGCCCTTCGTTACAATTTAAAGCACAAAACTTGTGCAACAGGCAAAAACCATATGCACAATCAAGGGCCAGACATGCACTGCATCAGCAGCAAGACAATGAGTGCGTGCTCTCAATATGCTGAAGGTATGCCTCAGCATACTGAAGCGTTGCCTCAACAGACCTATGTGCAAGAGACGGCGTTGCTCCAAGACTTTAACACCTTTAAAAGACGCGATCAGCTCACATGTTGCAGCAAAGTAAGTACCTGATCAAAGCCATCTGCTTGCGCATCCATGACATTCAGAGCATTGGGCAGGTAGTTGTTGGACTTGACACTGGCAAAGAAGGACGGCTTGATGGGCACTTCAGAAGTCTTGACTGTGAGCGCGCGCTCGCTGTCAAGATCTCCCACAGGCTCGGTGTACACTTGGCAGTAGAATGTTGGCCCCAAGCACTCAGCGCCTGATAGGCCAAAACCACCGCGGCCAGCACCCAGCCAGTACTTGACGTGACCTGCGTCAGCCTGCCAGGTGGTATGCATTCTGTAGGTCTTTGCGCATGATGTGCAAACTGAACATCCCAGCAGGATGCATCCAGTGCTGGGATAACTCAAGACAGACCATACTTGACAGAAAAGCAGCCTTGCACATACTCAGTCACAGGTTGCACGGTACAGACAACAGAAAGCTGCGCAGTGATAGCTATTTACAGAATGCGCAGCTGTTTGCAATGCAAGAAAGCCCATGAACCCACCATTCACTGCTTTGCTTGCTGCTGATGTCTCCAGGATGATTCGGAAGATTTGCTCTATGCTGCAGGGCAGAACTAGTCCCGCCAATTCAGCAGACCGCTCAAATCTTGACAGATGCTCTGGCAGCTGATAAAGATAGCCATCTACTATGATTGCAGTGTCGAATACAGCATGACCTCTGTGGACTAGGTGGTCGTCCATGTGCACAACCATGAGTCCTGGGTCAGTAACAATGCCTTGCAACTCACTGGAGTAAAATGCTGCATAGTGCTCTGTTGCATGTTGGTGAATGCTATTGTACAGAGCGTCAAGCACCTGCAGCGTGACAAGCCATAGTGCAGATTGCAACACTTCACAGCAATGCCTCGGCACGTCAGCAGTCTAGATATTACAAGATGCCTCTTCTTAACGGCAAAGGTCGGCATGCAGCAGGAGACACATGAAAGGCGCCAAGTGCGAGAGGCAAACAAGTGGACTGACCTCCTGAGGATCCAATACAGGTGACGGTATTGTCCTGGGACCCAGCAGGTCGAGGATGTCATCAGATAACTCTTCAGGAGCTTCGGGACTCTCTGTAATTTCAGTTTGCGCCGCTCTGCAGGAGACAGCCGCTCGTCTAGGTCTGGGACGTGTAACAGAGACTGTGTAGCTGCAAGTGGCTGAGCTAGACGATACGAGTCTGGCATGCAGCTCAGCCGCTGGGCGACCACAAGTGACGCCACTTGCAAGCAAACCAACGCTGGCCATTTAATTGAGCGCGATAGACCAAAGCCTCAGCAAGGCATAGTACAAAACCATGGCGGCAGCAGACGCTTTGCGTGACACACACGGACGGCGTGACAGGATCAGATAGGTTACCAAATGGAGGATGCAAATCATGCAGCACCTAAAACCAGTGTAGGGTTGACGCTTCTGAATGAAAACAGACATTTCGGGATTGAAATGAGCTACGCAGGCAATAGACCATAGCAAAACATGCAGCTTACTTCTTCCACCAGCATGGCAGGTATTGCCCTTCAAAGGCGCAGTATACTCACAGCCTCAAGACGCCACAGCAGCAATGTTCCACAGATCGACTAACACTGTTGTCATAAGCTTTGTATGGCCAAGGTCCGTGGGCTGGCAAGGAGATTTCAATAAGGGTTTAGACTGGTATGCTGATTGGTTTCGTAACAGCTTACAAAATCAAACAACACCTGTTCCGTCTGCAGACCCCTGTATGCATACACTTGCAAGCAAGCGCTTGCTGACACTACACTACCTGCAAACAACTTTGAAGTCCTGAACTAAGCTTAGACCTGCAACAAATTTGACTTGATCAAGGTCAGGAAAGAAGCACCATACAAGAACCAGCAAGTACATGTCCACCAGCCACAGAAGTCTGCTATGCAAACCCAGAAGCTGATGGGTATCTGCAAAATCTCTGCTGACTTGGGATTTCCACTGCTGAGGATGTCGGATTTGCCATCATCGTTGTGCTGTAATATTATGATAGTGCAGCCTGTTAAGATGATGGCAGGAGTAATGCATTGAATTGCTACCTGCAACGACAGTTCCAGGCTCAGGTTAGGTGTCTGCTGTGGGTATGCATTAGATTGGAGAGACAGACAGCTATTGGACCAGCATTGTTGCAGACATGTACAAGACACCCGTCAGGAGGCTAGAATGGCATGTGGGTTGAAGGAAACAGGTGTACATACTCAAGGTGCCATCTCTGTCAAAGCGCTTAACTACAGGAGAGGGACGGTGGTCTCACCTTGACCAGCAATGTGTTGACAACTCTCAGTTTGAAAGCAATGACTTCTCCTGTCTTGGTTCCTGCTGTGCCTGCTGGGGGGCCATGCTTCATGCTGTGCCACTGCCTCAGCCCTGAGTTCAGGTACGATTGCACAAGGCTACGAGTGTTGACCAGCTGGACAACAGCTATGCACATCATGATTGCGGCTTTGACTTTGGGCATAACTTCATTTGGAAGTTCCAGTGGTTCCTGGAACAAGGGAGTCACCTGCAGTCGTATTCTACATCTCATTTGCAAACCCTGTTTTCAAGTCGACCATACTCAAAATCACATAGTAAGTACACCAGCAACAACCCATGACCTAGGTGATAGGTGATGACGCATGGCAACAAGGAAAGCCTATGGCCCTCAGCAACTACAGCAGCAGTTTCTCGGATGGCAGCAGCCAGCAGGAGCTAAGGTCTGCCGACACTGTCTGCCTAAACTGAAAGATGACAGCCTGTGAACTAATTCTCAAAAAGTCCTGTAACAATATTTGCATCATGATTGGTCTGTTGTGCATGTGACAGAAGGCCAGCTTGTCCAGACTCCTGGCAAGCTGAGTAAAGCTCATGCTGCTGAAACCCGTACTCCACTCAATTAGTGGTCTAACATGGCTATCTGCAAAGCACTGCTGAATCATGCGTTTGATTCAGGATGCAGATGCCTGCTTACCCAGATGACTGTGGCCACTGCTGGCAGTACCAGGTTCAGGTGCAAGGTGAATTTGAGCCAAGAAGGAAGTCCCATCTGGTCTTGCCCCCACTCTGGCAGGTCCACAGCTGAGGCAAAGCTGCGGGTGATGCGCATGATGGGGGTGAGCAGCAGCCCCCCCAACATGGCACCAAGCAGTGCCAGAGCTATCTCCAGAAGCAATGGGTCAATTGATGGGTCTGGCATATGCTGCACTGCAAGAGGCACAGTCATCAGTGCTGTGTCTGCCACACATGCAGACTCAAGCAAGAGTGAAGCTAACACTTTGCTTGCAGAGCGCAGCAGAATGTAAGTTTTGCAAAGAATGGGGTAGCACCTTTCCAGCCTCTGTGCTAGCTTTGTTTCTCATCAGAGCGCCAGTCGCATGACTCAGGGCATGTGTGACCGATTTAGTGTCAAAGCTCAAGACTCCTTGAGGGCAAATTGTCAGGACTGCCATGGCAGCCGCTCCTGACAAGATAGCAAAACCCACGGTACACCCTTTGTCAAATGCAGGCGACAGGTGTGTCAGCATGGTCACCTGTTGCAAGCAAATGCTAACTGAGCCAGCATGGCCAGGCAGTATGGTCTTGATTTGTATGCTGTACAGTGGGTTATTAGTCTTATTGACTGGGTGCCAATGTCCTCTGCCAGACATTGCAGTTATGCAATGATCTGATTGGACTTTGCAATGAGATCATGACCCATGAGATTATGGGTCAGCAACTCAACATGTGCAGCAGACACATAGTATAGCCTTGAGGAACGGTGTGCCAATAAAGACAACGTAGAAGAAGCTTGATGAAGCTGCCAGGAGGTTAGGGATCAGACCGCCACTGATACGCAATGCCAGCCTGTAGTGCAAATTATTCAGCACAGCAGCTCACATTCAGAAGCGCCCTCAAGGCAAGCCCAATTAAGATTGCACCAGCTAAGGCTGGCAAAAAGTTTCCTGAAAAGCCCAGGGCCTGCTGAATTTCCCCCAACACATAGTTGGCTATTGCAGCCGGCACTGCTAGCACCTGCATACTATTAGAACGATTTGCACGAGGCATCTATCTCCTCATACTGCCTGTACTCTGAGTACTTGCACGCCAAGCCAGAATAAGCTGTGATATTACTCGTACCCACCGCCACGTCCAAATAGGAATAAAACGCTGTAGATTCGACTTGGGAGATGGACAGAGGGACAGTTGTGACTGCGTGTGCCTCTCCCAAGTCATTGTCTCTTTTCTTAGCTTTGGCAGCTTGTTGTTTTGTAGGTCTTGGAATTGGTGTGTTTTTGCTGTCCGTGGGTACAGACTTAGCAGCCGTGGCACCAGCTGCTGTAATGGTGAAACATCTCAACCCTCTCAGCAGCCTGGTTGCCAAAGCAACACTGCAGTGGCAGCCAACGTTCATATGAGCAGTGTCTTGCAATATGGTGCATTGCACATATAACGTACCGTCTCTGCAGTGTCCAAGTGATGACAGCTGTCAAAATGATATTGCCGGCGCTGGTGCCAAAGATGGCCATCGCTAAGAGCTTATAAGAGTATGGCAGCCATGCGCGCGGCCAACACAGTTCAGCTGTAGCTCTGTGAAATAACAGAATAGGGTTTTTCGAATCCACAGACGATGACTGTACAGCAAAACTCTCGAAACGAGACAGTGCAAAAGCTTTGCCCAGCTCAGATGGAAACGCGCCGATGCGATCACAAGAAGTTGCTATCGCATCGATGATGCGGTGCTGACCATGCTGCATGGGTCATTGCTAGTGCTCGCAGTGCACAGTGATCTCGATCATAAGACGGACAGCTCCACTCCTGTCCGTGACGTTGCTTGGTGTGGTGCAACAACGTACCGGGCAGCTCCTTAGCCGTTGTGTGAGCGTATGCTCTGCTGTCATTGAGTGCCCATTTTGCCTCACTGACGACTAGTAGGACAATGGGTATATTGACAGACCTGCTCCTTGGCTTTCAAGAAAATGAACGAGCCGTACGGCGCACCCTGCCCTTCTTCAGATCGGACGGAAAGCCTCGTCATAACAGCGCAACGTTTCGTGCAGCCATGTTGCGGCACTATCGGCAAGCTGATCAGCCACGAGTACCTGCTCCTGCAAAAGTGACGCCAAACTCGATTGTCCTGCTCCTCATGCTGTTCAAAGTCATCAAATCTGTTGAAGGCATCACAGGCTTGCCAGCTGGCACCAAGCTCCTACTTGCTGCCAACTGCTTGCCTTTCCTCAAACCTGACGGGTTTTCCTTGCCTACCTTTGGCTTGTCACCGTTTATGGTATGGGAACACCGGCAGTTCTACCGATTGCTGACTGCAGGCTTTCTACATGCTGACTTTAATCACATGGGTGAGTCAACAAGTCCTTGTGCAAAAGGCATTTCATGAAGCAAGCACTGCTCTTGTCAAGTTGGTGCGTGTAAGCAGCTCTGCAGCTTGCCTTACAGTGTTTGAGCATGACATTGCATGTCTGCAGTGTCCAACGCAACAAATCTGGTGATCTCTAGCAGCTATCTTGAAAGAGGCTTGACCAGGGTCCAGTTTGCGGCAACCGCAGCCTCCTTGACCCTTTCTTCGCACGGTCTATATGGTAAGACTGCACCATCTGCACTGCTCAGTGACAAGCGAACGAAACTTGTGATCCCCAGCAACGTGGGCATTATCCATGTTGTGCCAGTCAAAGCATGATTTTGGACGGTGCATTTCCCAGAAATGCACTCATTCTCTCAGTTCCCCAGCAGCACACATCAGTCTTGACAAAGGACAACTACATGCAGTGCTTTCCTCTTGGGTGGACTGCCGCTGGTTTGGCTTGTGGCGCCAATACTTTCTTGAAGGCGCTGTTGGAGCTTCCGGCCTCTGCTTTGCAATGCAGGTGAGTTATCTTATCAATTGCGTCCCTTGCTGTTATGCCCATTGATTAGCAAGCATTATTCATGTCACCTGCGACAAGGCTGCACTATTGGGATCATAGTGGGCCATGCTTCCATGGTTGTCTGCAGGTTGTAGCAGATCACCTGCGTGGAGGCACAGTCAGCGTGTTTGGCATAAGTGGCTTGGAGGCCCCGGCCAAGTTCTCATGTTGGATCAGCTTAGCAGTCACCCAGTTTCTTGTTCCCCAAGCTAGCTTCACTGGGCACCTCTGTGGTGTCCTTGCTGGCCTCATGCATGTGTACATCCCAAAAGCAGGTATGAAGCCACAATGGCCCCTGCAAATTGCAAGAACCCCTGTCATGGTTTCAAATACCCTTCATGTGCTTGTCTGGCTCCAGCTTGCTTACAGAAAGGAAATAATGCCTGTTATCTGTTGCTGCTTGGCTGCAGGTTTGCTTTTGCTGGTGGTTTGTAAGCTGCATTGCTTTTGGCGTTCGTGCCCTCTTGGATGAATGCCGCTGAAAGTTCAGCGTGATCACATTGTGTCTTGTGCATCTTGCAGTTCAAGAAGTCAGATGGCGATTGGCAGGGCAAACGGATGACCAGCGGATGCGCTCTAGGCGGGTTGCAGAAAGTAGATCCCTTAGCCTGGACAGGCCAGTCGAGTTTGCAGGCAGAAGGTGGCCTGACTGTGTGGTGCATGCAGCCTGCTTTGGTCTGGCAATATTAGCTCGATCTCTGTTGCGTTCACGTAAGAAAGCCACTCCCCTGGTGTGGTCTTTCTGAGGCTGCATGCTAGCAACGAGTGTGTACTAATACTGCAATTAGCTAGAAGGGTTTTGTTGAGCGTCAATATGTGCATGGCAACTGAGAATGCAGGTAGCTACCAGGCTGGCTTGTGCATGCCTAGTCTGAGCCAACAAGCAGCTGAGGCACTACCCTGCGTGTACAAAAAGTGTACAGTGTGTTCATATGGACTGTATACTGTGTACTTGTATATATAGGTTGCCTATTGCTGTGCAATGGGCATGATGAAAGTTGCTATATAGCTCTGTTCAACCTGCTTCACACGTCTGCTTTAATTTAGAAACGTCCATTCTATCGTAGAACCCTGTCTTGCCTGCTGCATTTGGGCGTTTGATATGCATTGCAACAAAATCACATACAGATGGCGAGCTGCCAGCATTTGCTATGTTCAGATGGAATTTTTTGGAGTGTACCTATACTGTATTACGTATTATCTCAATTGTCTGAGATAATGGTCGCCAGCTAAGCTGTAACGGGCGAAGGTAAAAGGTCGTGCTAGCGTGTCAGGGTGCGTATCATCCACCCTGTTTTATAAGCTAGCACAACTTGATTACAAAAGTTCCTGGTCAGGACTGAAGGGCAGCAATCAAACTTCAAGTTGTCGAATAGCACACCCCAGCAACAAACTGCATGTACATGTCAGGTAAACATGAGGCTCAAGTCATCTCCCATTGCGCCCACTATAGTATACTAGCTAGTGTACTGTCCAGATAACAATGGCTGGTAATTTGAGCTCGATCACGTTTATATGCCTGCTGTCATTAAATGAATGAAAAAAGTGAAACGAAGTCACCCTGCCAGAGTCCATAATAAAATGTGACATCTTGACTAACATCAATTAGTCTAGCAATCTTCTGTCTGTTGGCTTACTTACTGCCTGGCGTGTGAACAAATTTACGTATGATGAGCATTTGATGTGAAAAACACATTGCACATTTGAATAAGCCTCAAAGGCATGCTCAGCAGTGTAAGTTTTGGACGGTGAAAACATGGGCCTCATGGGCAGGGGCAGATGACCTCTCCCTGCATTCCACCCTTGTGCTTCTGCCCATGACTTGCTCAACCAAGGACTTTTCAACAGCTGCAGTGACAACAAATACCACTTGCATGTGATGACTGGCCTTGGACAATGCTGCCTCCAAATTGCGCAGGCTCATTGTCAAAGTGCGCACTACCTCTGAAGGTCTAAGACGGTCACCTGCAGCAGTGTAACACATATTATCATGTACTGATCCAGCACCGTGCGCCCTTGAGCAGCGTGAGAACATGAGCTGCAGCAAATAACTCAAAACCCACAAGAGCCAGCTGCAAAAAGCAAAGACAACATTGCAGCCAGATTGCAGACTCACCAAGAGAGTCAGTACAGATTATGTTGCGGACTTTGATACGTGAAGCTGGCTCTAACATGCGCATAAAGGTCAACCATAGGGCATCCACTGCAATGGCCCGCTGGTACGCAGAGGACTCCCAGGTGTCAGTGAGCTGTGGGCACCATGCATCCACCCATACCTCCTTAAGCTGCAGCACATGCAATGCAACATCAGAGTCATTCTTTGTACATGACTGCAGTCGTTTGTGCTCCACAAGGTTGCCCTGATATCACTTGTATCAGGGTGTATGTAATTGGAACAGAAGTTTGTTGGCACAAGATGCAGATTGAGTACACTGACATACTGCAGGCGATTTCCAGTTCAGACTGATGTAATGGCTGCTGATGTTTGCACCTCTGGGGCTGGTCGCATCTTGTTGAGGGTACGCAGCAGCATCAGCAGATCATTCAGATGAAACGCCCCCTTGACACCACCGAACCCAGTTGCCTCAACAACTTCAAGATGGGGACACCGACGCAGACAGTGCTCAACAAAGGCCATTGGAGGCCCTGCCCCAGCCACTTGGTGGCAATTTGTAAGGATGACCTTCTTGGTGGGACTATCCTGTATGCCTTGCTTGTATGCCTTTGTACTTCGTGCAACCAAGTGATCCAGCAGTTTTGTGCTGACCTGCAGAGCATGCATTGTCATGAAGCGATGCCTGTGTTGCTTAGGTAACACGGGTGCCTGAATTGGGATAGCTTCACAAGAAGTGACACACAGCACAGGCAAAATTAGCACGACTGCGTTGCCTGTGACAACTGGACCATGCAGGCAGTAGACATGCCTGGCGTCGCCACAAATCATCTCGGGCAAAATCTAGCACAGACAAGACTTGCTGGTCCAACAAGGCTTGTCGCCACTGCTTGGAAACGAGCTCGGCGCTCCTGATCCGCTGACTCAGCGGCAATAACGCCAGCAGCTGTCTCAAGTTCGCCTCCGGAAGCAGCTGCACAACCATGTCGGTTGATGCACGCACATGATGATGCTGAGCAGGTCGAGGGGTATGCCGAGCTTCATACCTCGAAACCAGATGCACCTTGAACGAGACCAGCTCGCGTATACCATGGACCCTCTACCAGCTGGACGTCGCATGACTGTTCATGTCTGAGCGCAGCCATGGCAATCAATTGACGGTGCCGATACCTTTGTTCTGGCAGTCTGAAAGCTCAGAGCTACAGGTACGTACACTCTACACGTAAGCTCAGGAGCAGAGCAAAACCTAAGCCAAATTGGGCATAAACCTAGACTCTATGAACAAATTTGATAACAGCTCAGATATACATTGACACCTGACGCTACAGAACTGACCACTCTGCACTGCATAATGCAGCATTGAGTGTTTTGGTTCAGACTCTTTGCAAGAAGCGCGGCATGCAGCCGACTACGCTAACGTCTGCTTGCAACCGGCATATGAACTGCTGGGCCCCGTCTCAGCCACCCGTGTTTAGACCTTGCAGACTGAAGACTCACTTGCTAGGGCTGGCATTCGGCTCGGGAAGGTCAGTTTTGTGTGTGTGATCATTGTCACGGTGAGGCAATATAGGAAAGCCAAGGACAAGAGGTCAGGTGCATGTAGGGGAAAGCAAAACTGTGCCGTCCAGAAACTTCAGAGCCATCAGTGGCAGACTTGCAGAGCCAGAATCGGCAACGCAGAAGGTATGACCTAAGAGGTACTCGTTTTGGCGACATGTTTGTTTTAACGCTAGTATTTTTTTACAGGTAAAGATGCAGCAAACTCAGCACAGGCTAACCAAACCACTCCACCAACACCGCCAAGTTCGCCCAAGACAAGATCTACAGGTGCATTTGATGCTGGTGGATTTGTGCCCATGAGGGATGGCCTTCTGCTGTTTCCTGTATCAAAACCGTGTTTCAGACCTTGTGGCACACTGAGCCTTTTAGACAAGTTGCATGAGCTGACATCAACATAAATGACACAGATGAGGAGGATGACACTGCACAGAGTTCTGGCAGCAGCAGCAGGTTTCCAATCAGTAAAGATGATGCTGTCACCATAGCCATAGCACTGGCTGTTTCCACTCTTGTCAGGACGTACGTGACCAGGCCAATGTTGAGTTGATTAGTTGCAATGCACAGCTGCTGCTCTTTGCATATGTTTGCAAGAATACGGGCACATCAACATGCTGCTGGTGCAGGTTTGTTGCAGAGCCACGATTCATTCCCAGCCTTTCTATGTTCCCTCTCTTTGAAGTCAATGACCATATTGTCTGTGAGAAGCTAACATACAGATTTGCAAGGTAAGACATATGCAAGGTTCAGATGTACCTGCCTGCTCACAGACATGCTGTATCTGACAAGTCTCGCGGTCATCAGGGATCCTGCAGCAGGTGATGTCATCATCTTTCATCCAGCAGCAGGTGCTCTCGAACAGAAACAACATTTCTGGGAGCAAGACCCTGTCTTCATAAAACGTGTAGTTGCTGTGGAGGGTGATGAGCTCGAGGTGAGTTTAGCTCAGTTGCAATGCTGCCCCTCATCTCTGCAATTGGTTGCCTCCATGCAGTCAGAAATTCACATGCTGTGACTGTTGATGAGGGTATCGTCATGTGTGCAGCATCTCCTGATTGCAGGAAGCATCACATTGCCGTATACATGCTTTGCTGAGAAACATATGGTGTTCAGGTGCACGATGGCAAGCTTTACGTAAATGGTCAAGCACGCAAAGAGCCATACATATACCAGGCACCTGCCTATACAATGCAGAAACTAAAAGTGCCAGCCAACAAGGTGAATTCATGCAGCAGGAGGCTCTTGACAAGCTAATCTGTGTCTAGCTGGCTGTCTTTTCTGCTGCATGTTACTGAACAGCTGGCCAGGCAGTAGAACGAATTGATGGTGTCGGTGTGCAGGTGTTTGTCATGGGGGATAACAGAAACAACAGCTACGATTCACATCTTTGGGGTCCATTGCCTAAGGAGAATATTCTTGGACGAGCTGTCTGGACATACTGGCCACTAAACAAGTTTGGAAGTTTGCCAAATTACATGCAACTAGAAGAGCGCAAACAGCTGCCAACAGCACCCCCTGTTGTAGACAGAGACATCTCTGGACAGCACAGCGACCTGAACTTGATGC
>JAABUK010003561.1_pt1 | contig 26246 bp, 2 predicted proteins | sample 5559141 | NCBI WGS metagenome assembly JAABUK01 (sample SAMN10711869, study PRJNA513367) | rock metagenome | isolation source: Antarctica rocks | place: Antarctica: Victoria Land, Pudding Butte nord | collected 2016-01-03 | reverse complement strand
TCCCTATTTAAACCTAATAAGTTCTACCGGTTATTTAAATCTAATTATTAACGTAGGGACTAATCCTTAAGAGATAAGGAATTTATAATATTACCTATCTCCTTCTTTAACCCTTATTCTATTTATATTAATAAAGTAGGAATAAGATATACCGGGGAATTATAGAGATATGGCCTTAATTCGCTCGATTTACTAGTAAGGGAACCACTTTAGTATATTTAACGTAGGAAAATATTCCTCCCGTATTTATATATTAGTAGAGATTAACGTTATTATAAGCTTATTGGCCTAACGCCGAGTATTAGTATAAGAAAATATTCTTCCCGTACCTCTATAATTTACGTTAATTCATAATCGTAAAAAAGCTTTATTCTAAATATAGCCGGTAGTAAAGACCGAGTTTATTAGAATAATTCGAAGATAATTATTAGAAAAAAGCTCGGCCTAAAGGATAATAAGGATTTCTCTAAATTTAAGGTAAGGTTACTTCTCACTCTATCCTTTTATATAAAAATGGACTAAGACTCTTAATTAGAATATATATTCTAATACCTACTAATTTAAGCTTTCCTTAGACCCTATTTTTAACTAGGACAAACTAGATAAATTAACCGTAACCGCTATATAAAATATAATTAAAGGGGATTATCGGGGGGGGAATTTAAAACTAGTAAATAAAGATAAAAACTTTAATAATTTAATAGAGTAGAAGCTTTATTAATTATATAAACCGGTATATATAAAATCGACGAAAAGGTAGAATAATAGTAGTATATATAACTAGTTAATAAATAATAGGAAGACTAACCTCTATACCTAGTTATTATTAAATCCTCCGTTTATATTAATCGGCCCCTAGCCTTAATACTAAAGTTAGGATCGTTAAGGGACTTTAACCCTATAAAGGCGGTAATAAAAAACGTAGTAAGAGATATAAAATAATTACGATTATATATAATAACTTACGTACGTTACGGTTTATAAGGATTATATTCTATATTTTAATTATCTCGCTCGCTAAATTATCACGTATTATTATTTAGTTCGTGAAATCGGTTAAAGAGATCTTTTTAGATAATTTACGTATACTAAACCCCTAATAATATATACGCGCCCTCTAGTACTTTATATAGATACCTACTCCCTTTATCCTTACTTTATAACGCTATATAATCTTATATTATCTCTTTACTCTATTTATAACCTAAATAAATACCTAACCCACTTTAGTATCTATCTCCGAAGAATATCTAAATCTAGTTAAATCCTTAACGTTCGTTAATTTTAATACGTTTTTATTTACTTTAATATATAATCTAGATTACGTATATATTAAATATACTACTTCTAATAATAACTATAGGCCGGTATACGCTTTAAGAGCCGTATCCCCGGCTCTTTTATTTTATAGTCGTTATAATTTAAATATACGACCTAATTACCCTCTTTATATCCGTAAAAATAAACTTTAATAATAAGAGTATATATTTTATACGAACCGTAAAAATATAAAGATTTCGATATCCTCCTACTACGACTAGAGATTCTAAAAATTACGAAATATACCTCTACGGCGGGGAAGTTATATAAATCGTATTATTATATCTAGTAAAATTAGCGCTTAATAGGGTATACTCGGTACCGATAAAAGATAACGAGAAAGACTAGGGTAATAAAGAACGTATATCCTATTTATTAGGTATACTAATCGTCGATAATCTAACTATTCGATTTAGCGGTAATAATTAATTAATTATAATAATCTAGTAAAGTCGAGTTTAAAGCGATTAACGGAAAATAAAAAGAGGTTTAAAATAATTAGAAAGAGTTCGTATATAAGTAGTTTAGGGATTTCTAAAGAGATAAATAATATTCTATAAACTCTCTTAAAACGATAATTATATTATACTATATCGATATTATTACTCTTAAGCTAGCTTAGATAATATTATTTTTATAATAATATAATATTAGTCACGCAGTTAGCTTAGATATTATATTATATAAAAATTATATCTAGCTAGATAATAGCGTTACTCTAATATAAACGATTATTATTTATTATATTAAAGATTAGTTTATTTAATTTCTATTATAGCTATCTACTATACTATAGCGGTATCACTTTAAATAAATATATAAAATCTTCTTATTACTATTTTCTACTCTTTCGAATCTCCCTTTTTTATCTTAAAAGTATCCTAGCCCCGGTTTTATAAAGGTCTTTATTTTTTTTATTTACTTCTCCTATCTCCTTCGTATCTTTTTAATCTTTTTTATCTATTATAACTAGGTTATCCGAGTATCTTCGGGCTTTATACGTATCTCTTTATTCGCTTTATTTATCTCGATTAAATAATTTATAAGATTTTAGGTCTCCTACTAAACCTTTTATTAACTTAAAATACTTTCTTAAATTATCGATTCTAGGAGATTTTAAATAAAGGATTCGTTTAAATTTTAATTAAAGTTCTACGATTAAAGTTAATAAATATATTAATATTTTAAATAAACTCGTTAACTAAAGTCTTAGATTCTAGGTAAATAACCTCGTTCGATAACTATAATATAAAACTCTACGTGGATAAAACCAAATTTAAATATTCCGTAATTAGCGCCTTATAGTTCGCCGTATTTACGAGCTCCTCCCGTTTCTTATTCGCCTAATCCTTAATATTTCTTAGGGTATTAACTCTTTATCGGTAGGCCTTTAAATTATTAATTATTTTCTAGCCGTTAAACTAGATTATCCGATATTTAATTAGATTTTAAATATTATTAGACCGCGTAGGATAGATTATATAAATCGTTAAATCACCGGAACTACTATAATAAATTAATATAATAACGTATATATTATTATTATAAACCGTATTTAGATTAATATATAACCAAAGTTTATATATCCTACGGGCACTAGAAGTACCGTTTTATAAAACTTATCGTTTATATACTTTTATATTTCTATTTCGGCCCTTTACCTCCGCGAAGAAGTTCGGTAGATACGGTACAACGGTATTCGTTAATAATATTATATAGGGGCTTAATACTTCCTAGATATATTTTTTAAGTTCCGTAGGATAACTTCCGTCGTAGAAATTTAATTTAGGCTTAATAATAGAGCTATTAATTAGGTATTTAAGATTTCCGAAATAAAAATTCTCGGAATAAAGAATATTAATAGAGCCAGCGATAATTAGGAATATAAAGTTTATAATAATAGCTTTAATTAATACTTCTCGATTCTTCTCTTTAAAATCCAGAAATACTTTATAAATAAAACGTAACGGCGATAAAGAGGCTCGAGGTAGTATTAATTTTATATTTATCTCTTCTAAATTACGCGGTTCTTATAGGTTCTTAATACTACTATATTCTTTAAGGTAAATATTATAATCGGTAAAATATTACTCGAAGATAAAATTATAAATAAAGGATTTCCTAGTTATTAATAATATATCTAATTCTTTTCCGGTCTTAACTCGTTTCCGGGAGTTTAATTAATTTAAGGGTATCGTTCGATTAGAAGGAATAACGATTTCGGGTTTAAAGTACTAAAAAATAATTAAAAAACTTTCGGAGATTATTAGATATAACTTATAGCTTTAAGATTCCTAAGATTTAGTTTATTATATTTTATAAAGTATTTAAGTTATATAAGGTTAATATCTTTTTTACTAATCTAATTAGGCGGTATAGGAGTAGTAGGCGGTATAATCCTTCGATTAAATTCTTAAAGAGCGCGAGGAGTAAATTATACCTATAATAAATTATCCTAAAATCGTCTAGGTATCCGGTATCGTTACTAATTCTTAAATTTTCGACGTTTAATAGTAGGTAGCGGCGAAGAGTCAGTTATAAACTCTACTTTAATATATAATTTTCTTTTTTATTTAGGGGGTATTAGAGTTCTCTTTAAAGATATTAAATCTTAGTTTTATAAAATATCTTATAATAGTAGATAATAGAGGGTAATTAAGAATACGGAGGTATAGATTAACACGCGTCTTTAGCTACGCTAGCGTATAAGTTATTTTAAATTATAAGGTTAATAACTAATTAACGGAATATACTCTTTTAACCCTACGTTATATCGAAATAATAATATAAGTACTTTATATACTATAGCTACGAGCCCGGGCTTATATCTTTCGGATTCATAAATAAAGAACTTAATAAATAAGTTATATTCTTCGATATTACCTCTTCTCTATCCTAAAAAAGCCCTATCGATAAGACGTAGCTACGTACGGTATATTAATAGTTTATTTATATTAGGTCTTATATATAGCCGGTAAATATTAGCTATAAAGGAGGATCGGTAGAGACGGATTTTATTAATATCTCCTTTATCTATTAATTACTCTTTAATAAAACGGGTATTCTACGCGTATACCTATATAAAATTAAAACGGAGTATAACGTAATAGTATTTAATCTTCTAGGACCGAGTCTAAAAAACTATTTTAACTTCTATAATAATAAATTCTCTTTTAAGACTATATTAATACTCGTCGACTAACTCCTATATATTATCTCTTTTAGTTTCTATAACTTCTTTACACTAATTATTCGTAGTATTATTAATATTCGTCTTTAAATTTATAGCCCCTAGTAACTCCTTATTCTACGACTCCTTTAATTAAATTCTTTAGGAGAATTTCCGTTACTTTAATTATAAACGGCTTAATTATAAAGTATATAGGACTACTAGGAACTATTAGAGATCTAATAAATAAAAATAATATAAAGATACTTTCTTACCTACCGGTAACGGTAATTAGATAGAGTAGATTCATAGAAAATTACCCGTTAAGTATTTAAGGATAACGATAAGGCTTTATAATTATAAAGGGGTCTAAAGAAATAATAAAGAAATACTCGCTACGAAATATATAATAACCGCTCGAGGCCTTTCTTTAATAGTTTAGGAGATTTTTATCTAAAGATTAATCGAGGTACGGCGCGATAAATTCTAAAATTATATAACGTGGCTCTAAGGCCGATATAATCTTATACGGAATAATATAATTACTACGAGGGCTTAGTTATAACGTTAGGATAAAAAGAGATAAAATAAAAAAAGACTAAACTCGCCTATAATATTTATAGTTAGCGGTTACTAGATAATCCGGAGGGGTTAATAGAAGTTCTACTATATTTAAAACCTTCTTAAGTCTTAACTTATATATTTCGTTATAAATCTCTTTCTTATATCTTATAAGGCTAGTAGGTCGTTTAAATTTCTTATTATAAATACTATACTATATTTCTTTAATAATCTCTACGAGTTTCTTATACGCGGTATTTATTTATTACCGGATATACCTATATAAACCTTATACTCTTTTAAAGTTTCCGGTATAGGATAAAACTAGGTAGGGATAACCTTTTAAAATCTTATACCTTAAACGGCTTTTATAATCTTAGGTTTTTAATATAAATAACGCGTTATCTACCTCGTTATTTTTATCTCTTTCTAACGACTTAAAATAACGGTATTTATAACTATTAAAAGAGGTTACCCTTTAATCGTTTAAACCCTCTAACCGTTTATTTATAAGGCTAAAGTTTATACGCCCCTAAAAGAATACCCTAGAGCCCGCCTTTTAGGTATAAAACCGGAATTTTTTAGAGATAGATCTTATCGCCTAAATAACTCGTTCTAGGGCTACTTCTCCGGGGTCTATAGGCCTTAGCCCTATAAATAAATAATTAAAGAATTTAAATAATTAAAGAGTAACCTCTTTTATACCTTTTAGGTATTAAATAAATTCCGGGCATTTATTTAAAAAAAAATTATATTTAAAATTATTTACGCGTCCTAGATTCGTAATTATTAAGCGAGGAAATAATTTAAGGGGATAATAAAAGAGTAAAAAATATTATTTAAAAAATAAGGTTATTTAATTATAAAGTTTTACAAAACTATTAAATTACGCGCTAGTCGGATAACCCGTATAGCTTATTTAGGTAGGGCCATAAAGTATATTATAAAGTAATAATAAAATATACTATAAAGTAATAATAGGGCACACTATAGAGTATACTATAAAGTATACTATATAGTAGTATAAAGGTATGCTATAGAGTAGTAATAGGGTATACTATAAAGTATACTATAGAGTAATAATAGGAAATACTATAGAGTAGTAATAAGGTATACTATAAAGTAATAATAAAATATACTATAAAGTATACTATAGAGTAATAATAGGGCATACTATGGAGTATACTATGAAATATACTATATAGTAGTATAAAGGTATACTATAGAGTAGTAATAAAGTATACTATAGAGTAATAATAGGGTATACTATAAAGTATACTATAAAGTAACAATGGGGTATATTATAGGGTAATAATAAGATATACTATAGATTAATAACGGGGTATTTTATAGAGTAGGAGTAATAGTAGGGTATACTATAAAGTAGTAATAACCCGTACTATAGAGTAGTAATGAACTATACTATAAAGTAGTAATAGGGTGTATATAGTCTTATTATATATTAATATAAAGCTCTATAATAACTCTACTACACCCTTATATATAACTCTATAGTATACTCTATAATATACTTCTATCGCTACTCTATGATATACCCTATTATTACTCTATAGTATACTCTATAATATACCCTATTATTACTCCATAGTATACCCTAATATTATTATATAGTATACTCTATAATATATTTTATTACTGCTCTATAGTGTACCCCATTACTACTCTATAGTATACTCTATAATATACCTTATTACTACTCTATAGTATACCCTATTATTACTTTATAATATACTCTAGTATTATTTAATAATATACCCTATTATTACTACTTTATAGTATACCCTATTACTACTCTACCTAAATAAACTATACGGGCTATTTATTTAGCGCGTAAACTTAATAGTTTCGTAAAATTTTATAAAGTAGGACTCGACGGGTTTACCCCTTAATTATTCTTTTAATAGGGTTAATACCGTAAGATACCTCGGCCCCTAAAGAATACTCTAGAAATTCTTCCTCCGGGTAATAATTCGGGAAGTTCCGGGTATTATATATATCGGTTAAATAATTAGTTATAGGGGGCTCTCTAGATAGTATTCGCCCTAAAGAAAGAATATTTAGAGGGTAAATATAGTTAAGGGGTTATACTAGGGATTTCTTTATATATAAAGAGGATTATATAATATCTAAAATAAGAAAGGCTCGTCTATTAATAAGGTTTTAAGATACGATAACTATTTAAGGATAAATAAAATCGTTAGAAAATAGGCCGACGTATTATTAATAAAGTATAAAGCGTTCTTTATAGAATTTACTTCCTGTCCGGTCGTTATTCTAAATATTTATAAATCCTACTTATTTAGTAGATTCGTCCGATAGTAAGTTAATCGTAGTATTTCCGGATAGTAATAATAATAGATAAATAAATTCCGTTACCGTAAATAATATATATAATACTTTAAGGCCAGTACTTTATATTATTATGAATATTTATAGATACTATAATATAGGGGAAAACTAATTCTAGGACCCTTCCTTCGTATCTTCTATAAAATTCCTTTCTTCCGAACGAGAGCGGTGATCTAGCGTTAATTAAGAGAAAGGATATTAATATATTATACTATTCTAGACGATAACCTAATATCTTTATACTTAACTAGTATTAAAGAGCGAGTTTATTTAACCGATTCGAAGACTTTCGTTAAAAGGAAATTAGGGTTAAATAAAGAGGGGAACGATAAGGATTTTTTTAAATTTAAAATCGATCTCTTCTACTAAATATCTTTTCGCAGGATTAATAAATTAATTAGAATATATATTCTAATATTTATTAATTTAAGACTATCTTCGATCCTAAAGTCAACTAGAGTTATCTAGATAAATCGATTATAACTACTACCGAGAGTATAATCGTAGATAATTACCGAAAAAAGAAGTTTAAATTAAGAGCCTCGGATAGTATATTAAAAGAATTAATCGAATAAAAGTTATATCAAAACTATAGAGCGGCCTAAAGAAAGGGTAAGCGATAATTAAACGTATTATAATAAAGCGTTCCAGGCTCGACTAAAGGGGTAGGATTATCTACGATAAAGAATATTTTATATAAAGTTATATAGGACCTTATAAGGAATTTATAGGTAGGGCCCTATAAATAAACTAAGGATACGTTCTTAAGATTATTCCTACTTTTAATATAATTTATTAGGGTATACTATAACTTATAGGCGGTCTAAAGAGTATAGGTATTAATAATTAATTTACGAGAGTCTACCTAAATAATAGTAGGTCTATAATATTTTAATATAAATCTTAAAATTATTATAGTAGAACCTCTTTTATAATATTATTAATATTGTTTTTTAATTTATCGTTTATTTTAGAGGCGATTTAGAATATCGAGATCTATCTTTAACCCTACCGTTTATTAATTAATCTCTCTTCCCTTTTAAAGTATTAATTTAATAGTATCTATATTAAACTAGCTATTTTAAGGTATAACCGATAAGAGTCTTCGCCCTAATATCTAATAATACCACCGCGAGATTTAAATAGGACGAGTAAAGAGGTTATAATTAAATACGTATCGTAGCTTAACGAATTAAGAAACGAGAAATCTATAAAGACTACTATATAGCTTATAAAGTAGGTAATAAGTATTAATATTAATACGGCGAATTAATATATATAATACTAGGTAGGGTTATCTTTATAGTTAATAAAGGTAATAATCTACGACTAACTATTATCTAGAGGGATAAATAATTCCTTTACGCCTAAGAAATTTACGCTACGCCTTATATTTAGGTATAGTAGGTATATTATTATATAATTAAAGCGAATAAACGACGGAGTAGCCCTATACTTATATAGATTCTTACGTTATTAAAGGATCGATAAATAGCTCTAAAATCGCCTCGTTTATATATAATACCTTTTTATATTCAGGATTCCTATATATTCTTCTAAAGACTAGTCCTATTATTTATTTAACTATAAAGGTTTTACTTTTTCTTATTAACGAATATATTATTTCTCTATAAGTCCGTTTTCGAAATAGTTAGTTATACGGGCTACGAAGGTATTAAGATCTCGAATCGATATACTATCTAAACTTACTCTCGGAATTACTCGGAATTTTATTAATTTAAATAATACTAGTATCCCCCGTAACCCTTTTTACGCCGCCGTAGAATCTTTAAATAAACTCGAAGGACGCTACGCCTTAACTCCCGCGGAAATATATACCGATTTAATAAGAGAAGAAGTTCTCGATAATTCAACCATATTTATTAAAGTAGTTCTATATATTTAATATTTATTAAGAGTATCCCTAACGGCTTATATACCGGTCCTCGAATCGACTTCTCGTTTAATTATATTAATATTCACTTTTCTTTCCTTTATACCCCTTTAGGCCGCGATTTATACTACGTCCCTTCCGCGAAGAATCCGGCTTATAAATTATATTATAAATATCGGTAACTAATTAATCTTAAGTATTAAGGCTTTAGAATTATATTATTCTCTTTACTTTAAGTTATATATACTTATTATTTTTATTATCCTTATAGTCGGAGGCTTCTATTATTAGGGCTCTATTCGGGATAATAAAGTCCTTAAAGAAAAACCATTCTTAAACTTAAAATAAAAAGTCGACTTCTATTAAATTTTTTCCTACTCTCGTAGATTATCGGAGGATAAACTATAGTAAGATATAATATATTAATAAAATAATATAGGAGTCTTCTTCGCTTAAGTTTTATTAACTCTACTAATTCGATAAAGATATAAGTCGTTCAAGGGGTAGCGTAATATAGATATATATTTATTATATCTATAAGAATCTCTTATTCGGAATCTACTTCGTTTTAATTTTTATCTTAAAGTCTTTAAAGCCTAACGCTTTACTTATTAATTATATCTAGATTATTAATATTTCTAGGATAGGAATTAAAGTAAATATTTAAGCCGCTTTTTACGTAGGTATTTACCGAATAAAAAAAGCCCGAATAACTAGTCCATTCTTAATTAAATAAAGATAAAAGGTATATTATAAGAAATATAACTCCTATAGCGAAGGATATCCTATAATTTCCTATTATAATATAACCGTACCTTAGCCGAAGGGGGGTATAAAGGGCCGTCGAATATAAAAAGAGAGTTATTCCCCTCTAAATTCGAAATATCGATACTATATTAAGTTACCTACGTAATTAAAAACTTAAGTAATAATTAAAGCCAAGATTTCTAATAAAAAGCTACGTTATAAACGACTATTAACCTCTCCTTAGATTAGTAAGAATTAGAAATTATCCTATTAATCCTTATATTTTAGTAAGATTCTTTATATTAATAACTCTAGGCCCGTAAATCCTTTAAATTCGTAATAACTAGGCCTATTAAAACTATATCTATAAAAGAAAAAGAGGATCGCCGTCGTTAACGGTACCGGTATTTCCGTAAATATAAGTAGTAAATTAAAATTATAATTTTATCCTAGGTTTAATTAACGAATTTATACTAGTCCCTAATTTCTATATTATACGGAAGTTAACGTATCGCCTATTCGATATATCTATATATAATTCGGCGGAGGTAACTAAGAGATTTTATAATTCGATTTATAAAGTATCGAGACTCTCTACCGTCGCTAAGCCTATTTTATTCTATAAATTCCTAGATAAACTAAATAACCGCCTATTTAGGTATTATATATAAAATATTAATTATCTTAAATAATACCTACCTAATCTCTCGAAGAAGATAATATAACTCTACGGCCGTATCGACTAGGTAAGATATTAAACTTATAATTAAACGATCCTATTTATTATAAATATATTTTATAGCGCGGATTTACCCGATTATAATTAATACTATAAGGTAACCTAGGAACGAGAGTCGGTAGGAAAATAAGGATTAATTATCGGGCGAATATACCCGAATATTATTCTTTATAAAGAAGAGAACCCTAATACCTTAGAAATTAATAAGTTTATAAAGGTAGACCTTCGAAGACGTCCTAATATTATCCTTATAATAAGTATAAGTCTAAGAGTACTTAATATAAAGATTATAACGAAAGAGCTCTACCGCTTAGCCTAGATAAATAGCGGACTAGTTATTTAAGTTAATACGGAGCCACCTCGCTTTAATATTAAATATAATTTTGATTTTATAGTTCTAAGAGATTATAACGAAGTTATCTACCTTATATCGAAATAAATCGTAGAAGAATTTAGTCCTCCTTAATTAATATATTATTAACTTTAGATATTCTTACCCTCGAATTAAAAGATTTAAACTTATTACTTTATATTTAAACTAGGCCTTACTAGCCACCGGCTAGTAACTAACTTTAGTAGGTAACTAGTCATTTATCTAGGTTAAGATTTAAAAATAACTAGTTACTTATCTATATTAAAACCTTAGAGGTAATTAGTTATTTATTTATACCGAGACCTTAGAGGTAATTAGTTACCTATCTAGGCTAGGGCTTAAAGATAACTAGTTATAAATTTAAACTATAAACCTTAAAGATAACTAGTTATAAATAGGCCTTATTTCGACTAGTTACCCCGATTTTATCTTATTTCGAAAGGCGACCTAGGCCTTAAATAAATAATATTTATACTTTATAACGATTATACCTTAGGTGAATTAAGCTACGACTGGCTCTATATAAAGATAAAATTATTTTATTAATTATATATATCTAGTAATAATATATTATTATTTTATCTTCTTAAAATTATTATTAGATAATTTCTACCTCTTTTCGCCGCTTTATTTAATATATAAAGAAGTACCTATAACGACCTTTTTCTATATAGGCGAGTATTCCCCGTTATTTTACGATTCTTCGCTATCCTCTTTATATAGACGTTTTATTATACTTCCTCCTAAATTACTATTAGGCGTTACTTTAGTATTATTATTTAAAGATTTCTAATAGTTACGAGCTCCCGGTAACGGCGGTTTTCTCTTTTTAAAATTTCCTCGTTTTCTTCTCTCGGCCTTCTTATTATAAATAGTAAAAATTCGATTTCTTTTATATACCGTAAATATATCGTTTATAGGAGGTATTAATTTATTATTTTTAATCTCGCGGATCCGTTTTAGAATTTTTTTTTTTTTATATATAATAGGATTTATAATCTTTACTTTTAGAATTATAAATAAGTTAGTAAAGAGAGCGCTCGTTAACGTTAAATACTCTTCGATAACTTTATCGGTCTATAAGCCTAGGCGATCTTATTTAAGGGGGAGGGGTTCAGTTATTATAATAAATTTACTTAAAGATCTAATAATACTACTACTTTATAAATTTTAGATAATTAACGGAGTATTATCCTTTAGAGGTTAAAATACTACTCTATTTTTAATTAATACCTCCGGTAGATTAACGAGATTATTAATATTTAAAGAAATACTTTATTCTAAAGGAGGCTAGGGCGAGGATATCTTTAAAGTCGATATACTTAATAAATTAAAAAGATTATTAATATTTAGAGAAATACTACTTTTTAGAAAGGGTTAAAGAGTCGCCGTATCTAAAGTTTTTACCTCTAATTAATTAAAAAGACTATTAATATTTAGAAAAGATTCTAAAAGCTTTAAATTTATAAAAATTATAATACCGCGGCTAAAATCTTATAATAGGTTAGATAAAATTAAAATATTCGTAAACGAGGTTCTTCTACGCTCGAACCCCGAAACCTCGTAATTTTCGCTCTACTCTATATATCGATTAGGGCGAGATAAGAGTTTTATAATTTTAAACCCTCTTTTAAAAAGCCCCGATAGGCTTAAAGGCGATATAAGATATATTTTATATAATACGTAATTTAATACCTTTAAGATTATAGCTCCTTTATTACCTTATTTTAAAATTAAAAATAAGTCGAAGAAGTCGAAGGTTTTATTTCTATAAAGTATAAACGGATCTTGATTAATAAATAAAGGCGATATAAGATCTTCGTTACGTAATATATACTCTAATATCTCCGAGGGTATAAACGGCGTACTTTCCGTAAAAGAAAGTTTAAATAGTATATAATTTTATAATATTATAGTTTCCTTATTAAATCGCCTTAATAAAGCTAGAGATAAATTTATATAATTAACGTTTTTAGTTCTTTTAAGCGTATATAAATCTTAGTCGATAAGAGGAGGTAATATATCGAATATTAAATTATTTAGGGCTTTAGTATATCTTTCTATTAATATAAATAATAAAGGAGAGCGTAGGTATCTAATTTTATATATTATAGGACCCGGGGTTTTTATTTCGATAAGTATATCTAGTATTTCGTATTATACCCTTTAGAGCCCCTTCTTAATATAACTATAAATAGGGTAACGATAATTAATTACTCCGTTTCTTTTCGAAGCGATATCCTTATATAAAGAGAGTTATCGTTCTTTTTATTTTATATATAATATATACTACTCCCGGGCTTAAAGGACTACCGGTTTATCGGCGATATAATTACTTAAATATTCCGTCCTAGTTTAAATCTCTATATCGTAAATAGCCTTATTATATATAAATTCGCTTAAGGTTAATATATCCGTCCTAGACTCTCTAAATTCGTTATTAGAATAAAGACTCGTCTAATAAATATAAATTTCTATATTATCCGTATCGATATTATTTTTAGTATCCGCGATAATTTATTTATTTAATAGAGGACTATCGTCTCCGAAGAATACCTAGAAGGTAAACCTCTAGATAAATAAAAATATAATATATTTTCCCTTCGGTTCTTCGATATTATATAGGTTTTAAGAGAATAGCCTAGCTTTAACCTCTCTTTATAAATCTTTAAAAAGGCGTCCGTATTAATATTAAAGATTTAATTTAATTTAGTCCGTTATTAAAAGAAGTATAACTTAGGTTATTTCTCTAATTTTTAATTAAAATTTATTTTATATCTCCGCCGCCTAGGACTTTATAGACTCTCGATAATTATTATAACTAGTTATACGCGCGAGATAAATTTATATTATTTATTTTAAAACCTCCTTTAAGGCTATTTACGTAATTTTTAAAAATCGAAAACTCAGCTTTAATACTAATTAAGCGAATTTATACTAAAGAATAAGATTCGATTCTTTAATAATCGGTTTTTCCTTTAATAATTCTTTTTTAGGAGCTATATTAATAAGGTTTAGAAAATAATTTAAAGTATATATTTATAATTACTTATAGCTGAACTCGAATAGAGTATTATATTATATATAGCTAAAGCGACACTCTATATTCTATTTAATAAAGTTATAAATACGCCCTTCGAATAATTTTTATATAATAATATATAGCGTATCTTATACCGGGGGCTCTAATAGGAGTTTAATAACTTTTAAGTAAAATTTAAAATATTTAATATCTTTATAAAAAGTATAAAGAGAGGGTATTATATACTCGATCGTATAAATATTCCTAAGGATTATATCTCGTATTATCGGGTTTAATACTTTAGTAAAGAGTCTTCCTATTTTTATATATTATTTAACGAAGCCTACGTTATATTCGGATACCGTAGAGGCTCGGAGTTCTAACGTCTTTATTATAATAATATCGATTAAATTTATTAACTAACTTCGGGAGCCGGTAATCCTCGACTATACCCGACGGATATAACGGAGATATATTATTAATTCCTATATTTTATTAGTATAAATAGATCTCTATAGGGTAGTAATAACTACTTCGTAATACTTTAGTACTAAATACCGGTATATTATTTTAATATGAAAAGCGTCCTATAAGTTTATAATATCGAGGAGGTCGTCGAACCCTTCCCGAAGTACCTTAATATTTAGGATTCATTTAAGGTCTTTAGCTTTATCTTTCGTTAATCGCGCCTATTATTTCCTTTTCATAACGTTATTATCTAGTCGGTAATAAAGTCGGATATAACGGAATATTTCTCCGTCCGAGAAGTTTACTAAATTTAAATATTCTTCGTGTAGATTTATAATAGCCTCCGGGGTTATATCTAGATTATATTAATTTACTCCGATAATTTATTTAATAAAAAAGGATACTATTTAAATAAAGATCTACGGTTTATTATATATCCTCTGTAGATAAGTACTCTTAAACTACTACTAGACGATATTATCTATAAAGTACTTTTAATATCGTATTATTAATAAATACTAGTCTCGGTAGTTAATCTTTATCTTTAAAACTATATAAAAGGGTTTACTACGATATTTTTAATTCTCGGATCGATATTTATAACTCTTTATCGGATATAAATATAACGACGCGATATATTAGGTAGAGTCGGTAATAGCCCTCTATAGTAAATACCCGCTTTAGCCTCTAAATATTCTTTAGCTAAAGGAATTACGCTAGTTAATATATAAAAAATCATAAGTAAGAAATATCGATATATATAAAGCCGCGATAACTAGTATATCGCTTTTAGCGAGTACTAATATCTTACGTATCTATATAATACTATGAAAAACGATCTATATTATCTAGTATTTTAGTCTAATTTAAGGAAGGAAGCGGATACTTTTTATAATTATAAAGAGGTAGGGGTAAGCCTAAACCCCTTTTACTTTATCTAATAATAGGAATTACGTTTAAATTTCTAATAAAGATATCCCTACTTTCGATAGTAAAGTTATACCGAAATAATATTAAGGCTAGAAGTATCGTTTATTTATTAAACGACGTTAGAGCTAGTATTAATAACGACGCGAAAATGACTTCGGACCTATAAATATCGCCTATAATCTAAATAAGAGTATATTTATTAATAATAGTAACGTAGAAATAACTTTAAAGCTATAAGTATCGCTTATAACTTATAATTTATAATTAATATCTCGACTCCTCTATAGGTAAGTTATATTTTTATTAATTTAAAAAGAACCTAGTTTTAGTTTATATATTAGTAAAATTAAATAACTATACTATTAAATATCTCTAGATATAACTACTCGATATAGTAGTAAATATCCTACGGTCCTATTAACTTAGGAATTATTCGATATAATTACCGAGCGAATGCCCGTACTCTACGTAAAGTATATTTCGTATTCGCTTAGCCGCGCGCTTCGACCCGAGTAGAAATAATCCGGCGTATTATAAGACGTAATCTTCTATAGCCGAGACTAGATAATAATAATTACTTTTATCGGTTATAATACTTTAATTAATCCTATTTTTATTAGCCCCGATTTTACCGCCGGTTACGATATTTTAAATAACGTTTAAGTATTATTTACTTATATAGTCTTCGTCGTTAATAATTAATCTAAAGATATAAGCTTCGATTTTAAATATTAATAACTCTTTCTCTAGTACCTACGACCTTATATATTTAATAAGGTAGTAGGAGAGGTTACCTTTAACTCTAATAATATAATAAATATTAACGATATTTTCCGTTATTTTAAGGTTATTAATATTACTCCCGACCCTTAAAGGCTATTCTCGTATAGTTCGAACGAGTTATAATCGGAGTATATATTCTAGGATAATCGTTTACCTATATCGAGAATAATTAAATTTTAGGACGTAATTAGTATCGGAGGGTAAGTTTCGAAATTAGAAGATATTTCTTTAATCTATAGGACTACGCTTACGCTATAGAACGGTAAAAGAGAATAATATATTTTTAAAAAACCTAAATATAACCCGGAGTCCGTTAGGTTAATAGGAGACTTTATTAGTAAATAATATAATATCCGATAAAATTAGCGATAGGTATTATTTTATAATTAACGCTAACTTAATATATAATAATATATTAATCGGGCCTATAGTAGAGGATATTCTTCTCTTTATTTTCTTATTCCGGAGTAAATATATAATCGTATCTAGAAATATAAATATCTTAGATTTTTACTATATCAGTTTTATTACTAAATATTAATAACGTAATAACTTAACGCGCGGCTATAGTATATAATATGAGCCGCTAGTAATATTATTCAAATTCTTTAAACTACCTATTTATTACTAGCTTTACGAAAATTTAACGATTTAATAATAAATATTAAAGAAAATTAGATAATTATAAGGCGACGCCGTTAAAAGATACTATTAAATATTAGGAAAACCGGACCTTAAATACGAGAACGACCGGCGTCCTCGTAAATAGTCGTTTATACTACGACTACTTTAGGAACTTATATAAATGGCGTAGTTATCGCTTAAGGGCCTTAAACCGACTATTTAATCTATATTAATAATAATACTATCGTATTCTTTAATTCTTTAATCTCTATTTTCAGCGCCTCGTTATTCTTCTTCGTTTCTTCCGCTACTTTTATAACGTCTTAATCTCGATTATTATTCTAGATCGATATATTTAATACCGTTATAAGGGCTATTATAAGGGCCGTTATAAAAACCGTTATAAGGCCTTCCGCCGTAGACGTTAATCTTTTAATAATCTCCTATTTCGGTAAAATATTCTATAACGATATACACCCCCTAAGTTTATAATATATTTTTTTATTATATTCTACTCTACCTTTCCCTTTTATCGTCGCGTACTTTAAATATATTATTTAGGTAGGTTTATCCTTAAATAAAACCTAAATATTAATAACTAGGCGACGACGACTATAGCCTTCTTAAGGCTTAATATGATTATCTACCGCCTTATACGCGACGTATATAAACTGGCCTAAGTATTTTCCGTTAGATTTCCTATACTTTATCTTTCTTTAGGCGTTAATTTTTCCGTTCTAATTTAAATATATAACGACGATATCGTTATTAAGTTCGTTTTTAGTCCGGACCTCGTAAATTTCTTTACTACCTCTTAATCGCTTAAATATATAATATTTCTAGTAGTCTAGCTTTATTTCGCGGTAGCCGATTATTAACTCTCTTTATAGGGTCTTTCTTAAGATAAATATAAATAAAATAACGGTAACTAGATTAATAGGTACTTTAAACTTCCCTAAGGTAGGAGAAATATCGGTAATTAACTCGATGAGTACTTTAAGCTCCCCTAGGATAAAGGGAGTAACTAGATTAACGGGTACTTTAGGCTCCCTTAGGATAAAGAGAGTAATTAAATTAATAAATACTTTAAACTCCCTTAGGATAAAGGGATTATTAATAGTTTTAGGCGGGTTATTTATATTTATATTATTTTCGTCGTCGGACTTTAGTTTTACGTTATTTTTTATAAATATTAAATCCTCGAGTCTAAATCCCCTAGTTATTTCTTATACCTCTAAATATTAAATAAATATATTATACCGCTACCTATAAAGTACTCGGAAAGAATATTAACTTACTTTAATATACTACGCCTACTTTCGGATTTTTAATATTAGATTTAGGATCTATTAAAGTCGCTAGTCTAATAAATACTACCCTAATCTTATTTTAGGAACTAGTATTATTTACGCCTAAAATTTTATAGAAGTTTATAGGGTCGTATACTATAATATTATCAACCCTATTATTCTAGAAACTTATTTTAAGCTTTTTTTTACTTTTTAATTCCTTTTTTAATTTTCGTATACTGGATTTATTAGAAGCTTTTATATAAGACGCAGTATTCTAGCTCTTCTATAAGCGCCTAGTCGTTATAGTATTTTAATACTCCTATTAATCCGCCGTATTTTAAGGCTCGTCTAGTTTAGGTATACTTTTGGGTATAACTAGATTTATTATTTAAACTATACCTATAACTAGAGCCTCTTCGTTAATATTAATTTTATTAACGACAGGTACCTCTAAAGTAAAAGTCGATATTATTAATAATACTCTTTTTTAAATATAAGAGTACGCTACGAGTAAACTTATTTAGAACTTTATTTTATAGTTCTAAGAGTATTTAAGGATATTTTACTATTACTTAATACTCTCTAAAGAAGAACGCGAGGAATTTTATAAATTAAAATTAAAGAATACGTATCTAGTATATATTTTTATTTATTCCGCCACCGGACCTATTTCGTAAGAAGTATTATATTATTAAAAGTATAATTCAAGTTAAAAGCCGCGAGAAAAGGTTATTAGGGTACGTTATTTTATATATAAACTAATACCCCTAAAGGAGATATAATATAATCTAGTTTTAATACTAATCGCCTCTTTTAAGAAATAATACGAGGGTTACTTTCTTTTACCTTTAGTCGTTTATTACTCCTTAGTCTCTAATACCTAATTAAATTATTCTTTATCGAAATAATCGCCCCTCTCGAATATAAGATTTATCGCGACCTTATATTTATACTTTAGCGTATATTACTCTCTAGATTAAAGCGATCTAACCGATTTTCTTAGTAATTTATTATCGGTATTATATACGTCGCCGAGTAGACTCCCGGTCGCTAGAATTATTATTACGATTCTACTAGAGACTATATTATAACTTAATATATTAACGCTATCTAACCTATATACCTCGATTAAAGAATAATTAAGAATTATATAAAGCGCGATATCGGTTAACCTTAGTATATCTCGTCCGTTAATTAATATTTAAATCACGTTCGTTCTTATCTCGGCGAGTGGACCTACTCTTTTAGAAAATTATATATTTACGCCCTTATATTTATTCTTTAACTCGACGGTAATTATAATCGGTATCTCCTCCTTTATATCGTTCTTTATAGCGTTAACTACTCCTCGCTTCCTACCTTCCCTAAATTATAATATCTTTATAAATTTAACTTTAGGTTCAGCTTTAGGTTCAATTTATAATATTATAAATTTATATATAATAAGGTCTATAGTCGTTCTAGTAAATATCGTATTATAAAAATCACTTTTCTTCGAGGGAGTAATAAACTAGTACTAATAAAAAAGGGCGAGTAATTTAATAAAATATATATTCTAGTATAAATACCGATACTGGTATTTATACGAGAGTAGATATAAATTGAGAAATATCTACGCTCTAGTTTTATCCCTAGTTAGCCCTATCGGTACTTTATATCTAGACTACTACTCTATTAAATAAACTTTATAGACTTCTTCGATATTATATTAACTCCTCTATAAACGGGGTATTTAAATTATATTAATAAAATTAATCCCCTTTAACGCGGTAGAGGAGCGAATTCGCTAAGGTAGAGGATATTATAAAATCGTCCCTAGTTCTAGCTACGCGACCGTTAAAGGGATTCTCTTCGAGTATTTATTTCTTTAAGGCTAATCGGAGGCGGAAGCCTATACCGTATCCGTAAATTATCTTATCGTTCGACGTTAGGTAATAAGCTTTTAAAGAATATACCGATACGCTATAAAGTTAAATTCGGTTAGTTATATAAATATAAAGTAATTCTATTAACTTAGACGAGTTACTAGGATTAAGAGTCTTTAATATAACTCGGTATTATATAGAAGACCTTTAACTAAGCCGCTAAGATATCTTATTATTATTTAATCGAAATCCTAAACTATAGCCGTAGGCTATAATACTCGCTTTAATAATACTCGCTTTCGAATATCTTATTAAGGATCTCAGTAACTAATTTGGAAGGTAGGATAAATATATATAGATTAATAACCTTAAAGTATGAATTTCTCGCGGGAAGGTTTATTATTATAGTAGATATATATAATACGAGCTATAGGTGTTTTAATCTATATAATAATAGTTATTCATATATAAAATAATAGGTAATGGCTTAGAGAAGTTTCTATTACGGTTTATATAACTTAAAACGGTATAATTTACGTCTCTTCTACTTTCGGCTCTCCTCTAGAAGCGAGGAAAGAGATTAATAACTAGGAGTATCTATATATCTATAGTAACGGATAAAAAGTGTTTTTATTCGTATTCTAATAGTAGCTTATATCATTAAGACTAATTTTAGTCTAATAATATAATATTATAATATTATAGAACCGCCGCGTTAAGTCTTTATCTCGTAAAGAAGATATTAATATAATATTCTAGGGTATATACGTAGCCAGCTTCTTTATTAGAGACTAGTAAATAATAGCGCCCTATTACTATCTAGCTCCCTTAGTGTTTAAATTATTTCGGATTAATCGAAAGTATTCTACTACTTTAGTAGGAGATAAATTCCTCGGTATATTATTATAACGTAGGCCGATATATTTATCGCGATAAGTATCTACCTTATCCGAAGAATACTCTTTATTATTATTATTATTAGGACTAGTTAGAATTTGGATTAAAGGCTCTTTATTTATAGAGTAGTAATTCCTTATATCGAGAGTTATTAATAGCGTAAGATTATTCTCGTCGGTTATTTCGGGATCTACCCCGTATTTAATCAATATCCGAATTATTTCATGAAACTTATACTCGCTATATAACTATATTAAAAGCGTAAGGACTTACGTAAAGGGCGTTACCCCCGAATAATTCGATTTATTTAAATTAACTCCTTTTATTAAGAGGAGTTTTAAAACGCTTAAATAAAACTATATTACGGTAGATATATACTTCTTTAATAAAGTAGAGCCCCCTATATTAAGTCTCTTAGGATCTATACTAGTATTAAATAAAACCTTAATCGCGTGCTACTATAATAGATAATCGTTCGTTATCGCTAGGGAGATTAGCGGTATAGTCTATCTTTTACCGTTAATATCGGCGTTATAATTAAGTAGTAGTTCGATTATTATAATAATCTATACTTTAATAAGAAACTCGTCGGGCTTACCTAAAATTACTAGATAAAGTATATTAAGACTAGATCCTTATATAATAAAATTAATATTAACCCTATATTTAAATAATATCTACGTCGCCGTAGCCTTTAAATATTTACTAGTTATTATTAAGGCTATTCTATTATTACTCGTTATATCTATAACGGCGCCTTTTTCTAAAAGTAGTTTAATTACTCCTACTTTCCCGAGAGTAACGGTATAATATAAAACCGTCTCTTCGTTCGATAACCTAAGATTCATATCTACTCCGCTTAATAGAAGAGGGCCTACTATACGACTTATATTTAAGTAAACGGTTAAGATATTAGATTTTTTATTATCCGCTTTTATAGCACTAAAAAGAGCCGTATATTAATAACGATTAAATAAGGCGTTAATATTGGCGCCTTTTACTAGTAGTATTTATACTATCTACGGACTATTTATCCTAGTAGCCAGGTATAATACGCTATATTTATTATTTCCTTTCGTATTAATATTAACCCCGTTCCCGAGGAGCTACTCGAGAGCCTTATTAACGTCGGCTCCGACGATATAATAAAAAGCGTTTTCCTCCGCCGTATAGATTCTATATATAGGAGCGGCTATATAAAGGATTTCTATACGAAACTCGGCTTTACGAGAGGAATAGATTATATTTATCTTGAATATTACGTTATTTATTATAGCTCTTTTAAATCTCGCTACGACCTTTGGCCCTAGTTACTTTAAGAGTTCCTTATTTATCTATAATTTAATAATAATCCGTTATTCGTTTTATTATCCTTAGTTCTATTATTTATTTAATTTATTTAATAATTTACCTTTAACGCCTATATAATGGCGTAGGTCGTTATTCGCTTTAAACCTATTAACGTCGAGCTCGTTAATAGTATAATTAGACTATACGCTATTAAGATTAACGATGATTATATATTTTACTTCGGTTATTAAGCTATTTATAATTATAGCTTTAATAATATTAATATAAAATAAAGTAATAGATAACGTAGATATTAATCGGTAATTAAACGGGAATATAATTAATATAACTTACCGTTCTATCGTATCCATTTACGAAATTTTATTATTGATTCTATATTCGGTCTTAGGATTAAAAGTAATAATATAGATTATAATATCGTTTCTATAACTTATATTTACTTTCGTGTTTTATTTTCCCGGTATAAATCCTTTTACTACCTCGCCCCGGTATTTATTAACTTTATTAATTATTTAGAATAACTCTTATAATAGCCCTCTATATTTACTATAAAGTATTTATCGCCGGATTATACTATTATATTATATTAATACTCTTCGCGACTTTTCCTTTAATATTTATATACTATACTCCGGCTCTCGTCTTTTACTATAGATAATATATACCTTTTCTAATAGGAGGGGACAGAGAGTAAACGGGAGAGGAATTAGAAGAGGTAAAATAATAGTCTTCTTATAAAGAACTATGGTTTTGGGGGGGAGGGGGGGGGGGGGCGTATAATAGTATAAGAGTATTAATTAGAGAACTATTTAATCGAGTATAGATAAAGTTACAAGGAAGATAGTAATAGAATAAATCTTAATAATATTATTTATCTATTACGTATTATACCTTATCTAGTATATATTATAATTTAAATTTATTTACTTTTAATTTAATATCTATTTTATATATATCGCTATACGTCCGTAGCTTTATAGGGTTACTATAATAATACGGGGTATAATATACTAATATAATAAGAAATTAAATTATTTCTAAGATTCGATATATTTACGGCGTCGTCTTTAAAGAAGGTATAAACGGCGCCGGCGTAATTAACGAAGAACGGAGGAACGGGCCCGTTAAATACGTTTTACGTAAAGTTAAAGTAAACTAAACCGGTAACTAAATCTTTATAAAGAGTATTCTTTTATATAAATAAATCGAGGTTATAACTAGAAACGGGCACACCTTCCGAAGAGTATATTATCGGTATAAAATATTTATCTACGTAATTAATATTAATATCGGGTAGGTTTATAAAGCTGGCTTCGATCTTACTATCGTCGAGGTTTAGATTAAATCCGATATATATCCTCCCTACCTATCTAGTTAAAAAGGTATATTAAATAAATAAAGTATTAAGGAGTACTATCGGGGTTAAGTTATTTATCGGAGACGAACTATTAACGTTCGAATTTAATAAAAGAGATAATAGGTCCCTATATTAATTAATAATAACGATAATTATTAAATTATTATCGTCGTAAATAAAAGTAGAGGTTCGCGGGCGTAAAGGATTTATAATATAAATAATATTCGGACTTAAAGAGAATAGGAGTAGGATAATATTTATTTATAAAGTCCCTATAATTTAGATAGTACTAATAACGAGTTAAGACTTTACGTTAAAAGTTATAATTACCGTAATTATAAATAAATAATTATAAAGAGTAGTAGCTACTAGAGTTATAAGAATATAAAGTATAATTTAATTAAAAGACTTTATTATTAAGGCCTTAATACAGTAGGAGTAATAGTAAAATCGGTATCTTTATATTATACTACGTGCCTCGGCTTCTTTTCGGATTATCTAAAAATAGATAAACGTTAGAAATAGAGGTAGATTAATAGTACCGGTAAAGATTAATAATAACTCCGGGCCAAAATTATAATTTCAGGGATTTAATATTTTATATATTATACTTTAAGCCTCCTTCTTAACGGGGGCCCTCCTAAATAATATACCGTAATTACGCTAATTAATTCGGCGTTCTTATTATTTATTAGGATCGATTTATTAACTTTATAAATCTCCGCGATCTTATCCTAATTAATCCCTAGTTTATTATATAGAAATTAGATTATAGGTTATTCGGCTATTAGACTTTCGTCCTATATTACGATAGTTTAATTCGATTAATCGGTAGGAGTATCTACGCCGGCGTTTAAAATAACTATTATTATTATAATTTCCTCGGCGCTCTACCCGAGGAAGCCCCGAAAGTTTTCTAATAAATATATTACGTTACTATAAAAGGGTCGAGCCCCTATTATCTTTACCGTCCTAAAAGGATCTTATAATAAATAATCGCTCTTAAGTATTATAAATAAATATCGGAAAAACGGTTTAAAAGCCTAGTTTAGTAGTATTTAATAAACTACGGTAAAAAGTATAACGAAAATTATAATAATTCTTTATCCTACGTAGGTTACTCTATCCTTCTCGTCGCGAACTAGAAAAAATAGACCGATAAGGTAGAGCTATATAACGTAAAATCTAATAAATAATTAATTAACGGTCTTAAGATAAATTAAATCTTTAATATTTATATACTTCCTAGAGAGCTAGGTAATATTATAGTATTATATTATAAGAAATAAAGTAAAAGTAACTATATTAAAAACTAGTATTAAAGAAGAGACGACGGAATAAATTAAACCTACGAATATTAATAAAGATCTCTTATCGTCCGTCGAGAGACTTATTAATAACCGCTAGGTTCGTATATACTAGAAAGAATATACCCTACCTAACTTCTAAATCTAATTACCGGACCTACTTCTACCTCGCCGTATTATCTAATAATAAACTTATTAAGATAGAGAGTAAACGGCCGAACTATAAGAGGGAGGCCGCGCTAACGAAGAGGCCCTATAATAATATATAAAAGAAGAAATAGTTCCTAGCCTTCGGAAGTTCCTAAGCTAGTAATATAATAACTAAAATAATATCCTATATTAGATTATTAAATACCGCCGCGATACTCGAAAATATCGAGACGATAAAGAAGACCTAAATAAAGAGGAAGTAGAAGTAATAATCTTATATAAATAACTTTAATTCGATTTACGTATATATACCTTACTGCGCCACTAAGCTATAAAGCACTAGTAGAAGAAATATTATAATTAACGCGAGTATATAGGGAGGTAGTATACCCTATAATATTAATAGAATTTAGTTAAATAATTTCTTTAGTCGGCTCAGCCTAGGATAGATTATAATTAAATAATTCATCTAAGATAAAAGGCCGGTGAATACGACTAATATCGTATATATAAGAATTAAGGTACTTATAGTAATACTTATAATAAAGACTCTAATATAACGTTCCTATTATTATATAAAGATATATTATTAAAGAATAGTCCGTAACGATTCCTCTATAGATTAAGCGAGTATCGTATACGGGCGAGGATATTATAAGGCCTAGTATACTATATAAACCCTAATAGGTCGGTTAAAGTATATAAATATAAAACCTATTAACTAGGAGGTATTTAACCGTCGCCGTTTAAAAATTATCTTCGTATTAATAATAACGAGTTCCGATCGATAATAATTAATTTTATTGATTATTACTTTTAAAAAAGAAAAATAAGGTAACTAAAATATCCTATAATACCGTAAACGAATCTTAATTTGTTTATTAATATTTAGGTATCGCCTCTATACGGGGTTATCGGAAGCGAGCGCGTATTTTAATCGGTATAAATATACTAGTTATACTCTCTAAATTAATTTTATCTCTAATATTTCGAGTACGATAACGTACTCGTCTTTTCTACGGATATCTCGAGTAAATTTAAAGTAATCTTAATTAATCGAAATACCT
>JAABUK010003558.1_pt1 | contig 26253 bp, 35 predicted proteins | sample 5559141 | NCBI WGS metagenome assembly JAABUK01 (sample SAMN10711869, study PRJNA513367) | rock metagenome | isolation source: Antarctica rocks | place: Antarctica: Victoria Land, Pudding Butte nord | collected 2016-01-03 | reverse complement strand
GAGACAGTGCGTAGCTTCCTTGCAGCCACAGCCAGAGGCTACCAATATGCAGCGGAGGCTCCTGAGGTTGCTGCAAAGATGATGTGTCAGACGGTGACTGATCAGCATGACACACATCTGAGTGTGGGTTTGGTAGGAGACTCAATGCAGATGTTGTCTGAGGTCGGTCATCAGTACTCCAAGACAGCGCTGTTTGGCTATCTCCTTGCTGCATATCTCCACAAGATGTTGTTGACATAGTGCTCATTGCCTGGTGCCTATTTCATTGTTCAGATGATTGCTGAAATCATTCAGCATGGTTGTTGATTCTATCTGGTATGATTGCTGATGTTGACATTTGAGCAGGGCTCACAAGCTTGTGCTCTCTCCCTTATCAGCTGTGTCTTCAGCAGTGCAAGCTATGTCCTACGCTGCAAGCTCAATGCCGAGCTGCCCATTGTTTTTTATGTTTGCGCATTGCAGTGTTATTTTACCCGTGTGACTGCACGAGAGCTTGCACAGATACGCTCTGCTTCATGCAATGTGTGAGACTGTTGTGTACTGCAGCACTTTTTGACCAAGGATGGACTGTGGGGTGTGCAAGACAAAACCCGTTGGGATAGGTTTCTAGGCTGGCTGTCAGACAGGCAGCTTTTGACAACCAGTGTGCAGTCAAGGAACAAGGTGGAGGGTGTAACAGCAAGTCTGGATGATCTGAGGTTAGGAAAAGCTGGAGAGATCATTCCCCGCGATTCTCTGTCATCTGATACGCTGTTCACAAACGCATTCTTGCCACAAGGCAGTTGAACCTACATTTACATTGGCTGAAACAGGTGCAGACTTGTGAATGGCACCCTGACTGGTTAACTTCAATGCCGAGATGTCACCTCATAAACATGCATCACATTTGTGCACATTGGTCAGCACAGTTGGTGGTCATGACCATGACAAAATTGGATCATCGTCACTGATCTTCACTGCTTTGCAAAAGGAATTCAGATGGCCAATCGTCTGTTTGCGTGTTGGCATTATGACATGGGCATGCCTGCATAGCTACCTTTGTGTGTAATAATGAGCTTTGTAATAATTAGCCGAAGCAATCGTGACAGGCTACTAGGTTAGTCATTCCGCGCAATTTGACCAAGGTGAAAGGTAAACCCGCTATGATCATCAAGGTTTTGGCTTGACGCGTGAGCACAAGCTTGGTCACATCCACTTGCAATAGCTCAAGTGCACTCTTTCAGGGATATGCGTGTGTGCAAACGAAGGGCTCCAAAGCTTACGATGCCGTTTACTTACGTTCCGCATATCGCATACCGTAAACGGCCTTTGCACCTCACAACATAGCCGGGGTATAGTTGTCGATCTCCCGGTGGTTTACCGCGACGTCCAGTCTGTCACATGCTGACAGCATAACCGATGTCCCGTTTTGGCCATGACGCCCTCAGCCGGTGTCGCTGCTGTTCGTGTGTGCGTGCTGATGGAGGTGTGTTCTTTAATGCCACTAGATGTCTTGCATTTTGAGCTTTGTGCTGCTATGCTGCGGATGTTGAGCTTGCCCTGTTCTGCAAGGGAAACGCGCCCATGACTCGGCATTGGGGTGATTTTCTGCACAGCTACGTCCTGCCTCTATTGAAGAGTCTTCAGGCACAGGGACCTGGCAAAATTGAGCTTTCACTCGTGGTGTATTATACCAGGAGCTCTTATAGGTACAGCGGCCTGTCTGATAAAAAAGCTTGTCTTGTCAGCTTCCATCACACAACAAACTGACTCAGACAATCCGCCAAACTTCATTCTGATGCATGGCTCACACTGGTGCAGCCTCTGCCACCTGGAAAGATCCAGTTGGAGCAGCAATCTAGAGAGATTTCATAGCTTGCTTGGAAGTGTACATATCTCTGGCGGTGGTAACAGTGAGAGTTGTTTGCCAGGTGAGCATGACCTGGTGAAAGTGACTAATTGCATCACTCACAGACGTGGTATTTGCACCAGTGAGAGGATGTGTATGCGCTGGCAACAGAGCTCGAAGTCAACGTCCTTATGCTGTAGCAGCGCTAATTGCTTTCTGCCTATGCCAAAACCAACCAGTCACAGGAGGATGCTGCTGTCTCTGATTTTGCCGATTGATTGTTCAGATGTGACCAGCAGCTGCTTTTCTGCAAGTCCTGCATTAAGCATTTGCTAACCGTGCAATGTACATTGAGCAACGTTGCAATGAGGTTTGTCACAGATACCTTCAGGGCTTCTACAGAGAACCATGGTCTGTCTGCAGCAACAGCAAGACAGCATCAGTGCATGCTTGCAATCAGATTCAGACAACACACGCGTGCTCATAGGCAATCTTGTCTGGCTTTTGCAGAGGCCTTGTCAGAGGCACTGTATTTGTTCCAGTGCCGCAGCTCTCTAGCACAGGCTGGGAGTACAGTCAACCACTGCCTGGTTTTCTCCCTGACTGAAGCACACAATATGGCCATTGACTGGCCCTACCCCCTGGCTTCTGCTTCTTCAGATCAGGTTGGCTTCATTCAACTCGGCACCAGTCTCAGTTTGACTTGCTCAGACTTCATCTGTTACCAAAACAGCAAAACACCAGCCATCTATGCATTGCTCTCATTATATGTTACACAGGGTCTTTGCCGCCTGCTCAATGTTGCAGCATCACAGCATTCTGTCCACATGTGTCACGTGATTTTGACTAGGTCTGCAGGGCCTTGGTAGGAACAGGCATTCTTGACTGGCTGCATGCCAGTAGCAACACATCTTGCACGCACTGCATGCTTGCAAGCAGCCCTCACAGTGCTGGTGAGCAGTGTTGTTTGAAGTTCTTTATGTGTCACATAAGGTCACTACCATGCTTGCTGAATGCATCAGCATCAGCATGGCAAGCAAAGGCTGAAGAAGCATAAGAATGTCTTGCCACTCTGTCTCTGTCACTTCAAGGGTCTGCCAGCTTTTTACATTCTTAGTAAGGCCTTGATGGGCAGGGCAGAACAGGCAGGGCATGCCCTGCTGACTGCCCCCTCAAGGGAGCCTGGCTTGCTTGATTTGGCATCACTGAGCACTAGCCATGTCTGCCTAGAAACAACTGATCACAATTGTATAAAGCTGGCAGGCAGTGCAACTCTTACACATCACCAACCGTGCCAACCACTGATGATGTCAACAGATCCAATGCTTGTGATAACAGTGGCGTTGGTGGTCATGACCATGGCCATTGCTATCATCAGCATTGGTCCTTATCAAACAGAATCTTGGTGCAAAGTTACAAGACAGTGGCTGTTTTATGTGTTGCGTGCAGGGCTCTCAAACGGCGTCTTTCTCTGTTGGCATGGCAGAGGCTTTCCGGCAGCAAGGAGTCAGCCTCAGTGTTTTCTCAACATATCCTCCTGGTCAGAGCAACCCTGTCTGGCCCTCCCTACTCTACAAGCTCTTTGAACATGCTGAGCAGGTGAGACAGTTGCACCCATACCCTGCAAACATAATCAACTAGTGTGTGCAAGACCTCTTACACTCAAGTGCGTGTATAGCTCAGAAACCCATCTACAGATTTTCCTCATCACATCTCATGTGTCTGTTGTGGTCAATAGATTGCAGATCGTCCTTCTGCTCAAAGCTTGGATTGCAGGCACAGTCATGCACCACATCCATTCTTGCAGCCGTGCAGAAAATCACCACGGGCAAGTGTTTACATGACTGCTGAGCCAAGAGACACGTGCGGTATTGACTGTGCGTCTGATACCAAAGCAGGGTGCGGTGCCAAAGGCTAAGACACAGGAGGAGCAGCAAAAGCAGCAGCAACAGCGCTCAAAGCTGCGCGATCAGTGCAGCGTTGGCCTTCAGTCCGGGCACTTTGCGCTGCTGTCAAGGCAATGGGGAGAGGCTGTCCAGCTGTTTCAAGGGCAGCGCAATAAGCGAAAGGCAGCTCAGGCCTTTGCAGGTGCCCCTGTGAATGGTAACTTTCCCCACTGACAAAATCGTAGACTGCCTCCTGAGGGATTTGTCATACTTGCCAAAGCAAGGCAAACATTTGCATGTGACTCACCCACACAAGAAATAGCACATGCATGGCAAATGCTGCACATACCAGTGTGCACATTCTCGCAAACTCCTTTCTGCCTTGCAGGCTTTATATAGATTGTGAAAGGCCATTTGGTATTTGTGTCTGAGTCAACTATATACTATGCATGAAAGCAAACTTGCCATTCAGCTTTGCAGCCATCTAGCTTTCCATGAGAAACTAAAATTATATCAATGCATCATTCCACAATGTTGCAGTCACCTGAGCCCGCCTTGACAACCAATGACCAAATCTCTGACTGTGATGTCATGTAGGCTATCACAAGCAAACAAAGGCAGAGCCCACGGGCTCTGATGGGCAGAACTTCCCCTTCCAGTCTACTGTGCATTCAAAGGTGCCCATTGTCCCAGTCCCAAAGGCAGGAAGCACCCTACCAGACTGGCAGAGTTCTCCTTTCAACGCTGCAACGCTCCCAAAGCCATCTGCTGGACCCCCAACTGCAGCGCCTACACTGTCCCAGGGATCCAATCAGGCTTCTGCGTCACATGACAGCTCCCCAGCTGTGGACCTGACCAGCCCAAACAAGAGGCCCCGGGTTGCTGAACCTGGTGTGGTTGATCTCACAGAAGAAGAGGTATGCTTGCCTGCCGTGACCGCAGCTGGACTTTGACCGGTCACCTTGCTTACGTAAGGCTTATGCTGATGCTCAGCAAGCACTTGTACCGAGTGTGTTGCAGCCTGGTAAAGGTTTGACAGCTAATCCATATGCAACATGTCAAGTTCTCCATGGGTTTGTACAGTGCATTTGCACAGCTTCTGGCAAAGACACCATGCAGACAATGGAATGAGTAATACACTAACACATGATTGATTGTGCTGTGACAGGACTCCCCTCAAGACAGCCAAGGCCACTCAGTTTCGCCATCACCCAGTTTGGCCAGGCTACAGCTGCAGCCACACCAGCCACAGCTGCAGCCTGGCCCTGCCACCGCAAGGCATCCTGGCCAAACACGGCCTCCCCATCAGCACCCACAGCTGCAGCCTACTCTCACAAGAGACGCAAAGCAGCCATCCCAGCATCAGCAGCAGCAACCACAGCTGCAGCAGCGGCAGCAGTCATCTTCTTCCCCCACCTCTGCCAACAAGCAGACTGACACCATTCAGCAGCAGCAACAGCAGCTGCGGCAGCTCCAGCTGCAGCAGCAGTTGCGGCAGCTCCAGCTGCAGCAGCAGTTGCGGCAGCAGCAACAACAGCAGCAGCAGCAGCAGCAACGGCCTCTTTCAGCTGCTGTTGTCAATAGCAGCAACACACCTGTTGGTCAACATCAACAGCCAGGGCCTGAGTCATCAGTTACTTTGCAGCAACAGCAGCAACGACTGCGTGTGCTGCAAGCTCAAAGGCAGGCTGCTCAGAGGCAAGCAGGTCTTGGACAGCAGCAGCAGCAGCAGCAGCAGCAGCAGCAGCAGCAGCCTGTCAGTGTGCCTCAAAGCAGCAGACCAATGTCAGCTCCACCGCAGCAGGGCATTCAGGATATCATGCAGGCCCAGCAGCAGCTTCAACTTCAGGCTCCTCATCAGCAGCAGCACCAACAGCAGCAAGCTGTTTCTGCACAGGTGATGAATGCCGGTCGCAGGCAACCGGCGCAGAACCACACGCTGCAACAGATACAGGAGATGCAGGCAGAGCTCAAGCAGCGGCAGGAACAGGCCCAAAGGCACAACCAAGGGCATCCTGGTGCAGGGCTGGTGGACAATGCACAAGGGCAGGGCCAAGGGCAGATGAATGTCGGGTGGGCCCAAGGGCGCGTCAGTGCAGGGCCAGGGCCCAGTCAGCCTGGATCTCAGCAGGATCAGGGGAAGCTGGGAACAGCCCTAGGACAGCAGCAGCAGGGGCATGCCCAGCGTGCTCTGCCCCAGTCAATGCCAGGGCAGGCCCCAGCAGCCCTTGGGCAGGTCATGGCAGGCCAGCCTCCAGTCTCCCTGCCCCAATCACAGCACAACGCTGTTGTGTCATCTGCAACAAGCAGCACTGCTTCAGCAAGACCTGCTGCCAGTCAACAAGGTCAGAAATGCTCAGCTGGAAACTGCCTGCATAAATGCTATCAAGCATACAGTCATGCTGATGATTTGAATTTGAAGCTGCCTCCCTGCTGTTCCACCTGCAAACAGCTGTTCCACCTTCAAACGGCTGTCCCATCAGCTGCAAAGATGCAATCCACTGCTTGCCAGGCACGACTGCATGTTTGCGACGTTCTCTGAGGGCTTGCCACAATGCACACAATTACCTTCTGCATCATGCCAAATGTTGCCGGCATGCGTACATTGCAGCTGCATTGCTCACTACCTGTTTAGGTTCCATTGGCAAGGTAAGACCACTGCAGAGCCTTCTATGCTGGCAAGTTCGCTGGATGCTCAAAAGCTGCAATGCAAACTGACCTGTATCGACAGTCTGTATTGCTGTGCATCTGATAGCAAGTTGTTGGCGTGCAGGCATGCCAACAGTCATCTGGCAAGGTAAGGTCTTTGCAGCAGCAGCTGTGGTGAAGAGGGCCCAGGACGTGCTGATGCTGGAGTGCAAGCTGGGGGTGCAGAGGGCAACATGGCCGCCTGGGCTTGAGCAAGGCTGGGCTCAACACCTGGTCAGCCCCTTCACTCGCTCGCTCGCTTACTGGCCCACTGGCTCGATCGCTCACTCACTCACTCACTCACTCACTCACTCACTCACTCACTCACTCACTCACTCACTCACTCACTCAGATCGTTCAAGGATTTTCTCAGTGTGACAGTGATGTTACTGTGACATTGGAGCCTGTCTGAAGGTGACCACAGCTTTGACAGGATGTTCCATTAGTATGACATGTGAACAACAGAGCCTCTCTTGTAGCAACTGTATGAGCCATGATGCACCGTGCAGAGAACATGATTGCAGGCAGATACTCCCACATTGTCAAGCAGTGAAAAGTTGCGCGTCATGGAACCAATGCATACAGTGAAACTCATCATGCATCGACAACATCGCATGCGCTGAAACCAATGCTTTGAGTATGCACAGGAGGTACACACGCTGGTGCCACTGGTTGCCGTCACCAAGCACATCGCTGCAAAGTACCTCAGACTGGGCATGTGTAGCTACTGTGTAACTACTGTGTAATTACTGTGTAACTTTGCAATGACATTGCTGCAGGTGGTGAACAAGCTAGTGCCTCTGGCTGACATCACAAAGCTGGTGGGGCAGGAGGCGTTGCGCCAAGCCCCCCGGGTAGGGCTGGCCCTGGGGACTGTAACCGAATGGGGCATGGTCAGTCACCTCTGCAATCATGTTGTCTCTGCTGCCATTGTGCATCCATGACCTTACTGTTGCACAAGAGTTCCATGCATGTCAGTGTGTATGAAGTGACTTCTGTATTATGACCTGGGCAGCCCGGTATAATACTCAGCTTTTCATTAAATTGATGCCAAAGATGCAGTGTTTTCTTTCTTTTTCTTCTCTCTGAATTATATGCTGAAGCAGCTTGTTGCTGCTATGGACTATCAGGGCTTTTACGCTTGTGGTCAACACGCTTCCAGCACATTCTACTGCAATGTGTGGCTTCCAACCAACGTAACAACACAGCAACGTGTGAAAAGCGCGGCATGGCAGACAATTTCCTTTGTCGGGCCTTTGTGCATGCATGCTACAGGCTTTTCACCTGTGAGTGCTGACTTGTCCAAGACTTTTGTGTCCTGTGCTCCACCACATGTGTTGCACATGTGCAATGTGCAAGCACTATGGTCACATGTCTTGATAAAGCCATGATCTCTGAATAGTCTTGGTCTGTGCTGTTGATGCTCAGTGGTGGCTAGATTGTACACGTCGACATCAGTATGTTTTGAATGGCATCAGGCAGTGCAGTGCACTGACAATTTGGCTGGTCACAAACCTGCAGTGTGGCTGACCCAAACATGTTATGCCACTGAAATCACAATCAGGTGGGCATGACCATGCACATTATTACCATTGGCTGATGTATAACCTGGTGATGCACAAATTCACTGTGTCCTTTGTCTGTGTACAGAGCTTCCTTAAGGACATGGCTGCTAAGAAGGTCGTGGCAATCGTTCAGCTGCCTCATCAAGGCAAGTTCTTGGGTCTGATTACAGCGTCCTCTTCTTCCTCGCCAGCTCAGGTTCCTCAGAAGCTCATTGGCCTAGTGCTGACATTGCACATTAATCAGCAGCCGAAGCAGCGCTGCTTCGGCTAGCTAGCAATAGAGCCATGTAAACGACATTAAACTAGCTGGGTTTTGAACTCCATTCTTCTGCATCAACTGTCGCCTGACTATGCAGCTGCAAACAGGGAGTCTGTCAGATCTCACAGACTTCTTATGCAGAGCAGCCCTGGAGTACAGCATGACAAGGTACGTATGCTGTCCTGGTTCCCAATACTATCCATGGCTTTCAATGCTTGCGTGCTGGGCGGAGTTGATCCCTCAAGTCAAGGCCCAATGCATGTGAAGCAATTTTGTCTGCTGCTAGCAAGGATTGACGTATCAATGGCAGTCAGCTACAGGCGTTTATTAGTCACCTAAGGTGACTCACCTTCCCTGAAGTGTCGTTTCCCTGAAGTGTGATGCACAGCCAGCAGGATCGCTAAGTTCGACATCTTTGACTCGCGTTACTCAAAGCCTTGTTTGCGATCATTGATCGCTCAACCGAGCATCTGCAATTACTGTAGCACGTTGATTTGCATGCACAGCAGTGTTCGGTCATGTTAAGAAGCATACAGCATACGCGATCCTCCGTCCAACTTGCTCGCTCTCAACTTTGTCATCAGCTGCTATCTAGGTACAGTGCAGGTGAGCAGCAATAGCTCGCGTCACATACTGGTGCTATGGGCATATGCATGTCAGTTCATCACTTCGAGCCCCGCTACTTCAAGGGCCTGCTGCAAACCTGGCCACCAGCACCGCTGCTTACTGCAGCCACTGGGAACGTAGTCGAGCTTAGCTCGGATGAGCACATCAAGACCGTCCTTGCAGCAGGTGAGCCCTGTCATAACAAGCTCAAGCCCTGCTGATGCCAAAACTAAGTGGTCTGTGTGAAAGCAGACAAGGTGTCAGTACTGGACTTCACTGCAAAGTGGTGTGGACCATGCAAGATGATGGCACCTGAGTATGCCAAGATGAGTGGTGAATTTCCCAAGGTAGGGCCTTGCCTGCCTGTTTGCTGCTGCTGCTGCTGCTGCTGCTGCTGCTGCTGCTGCCGCTGCCGCTGCCGCTGCCGCTGCCGCTGCCGCTGCCGCTGCCGCTGCCGCTGCCGCTGCTGAAGATTGATTGCAGACAATGGTAGCCTACCAGCCAGATCAGCAAGACAAACGCTAGCTGACACTATCATGTTCAACTGATGCTGCCTTGCAGGCCAGCTTCTTCAAAATAGATATTGACAATCCAGACGTCCAGACTTCTGTCAGCAACCATGAGATCACTGGAGTGGTAAGAGCAACATGAGCAAAGTGGGCATTGCTGATGCACCTCCGCTTACTGACTGACCTTTTCATGCGCAGCCTACATTCAAGTTGGTCCGGAAGGGTTCAGTTTTGGCAGAAATGACAGGCGCAGACAAAAACACACTGCGCAAGTATCTGCAGCAGTATGCACAGTAGCTCCCAGTATGAAAGCTATATCTGGCTGGGCGGCGCTCTGAAGTGCTGAGGTCGTGCACTCCCCCTTCAGCAGCAGCTGCCTGTGCCTCATATCTGCACGATCTTTCAAGACCCTTACCACAAGCAACGCCACCTGCTTGTGTAAGTTCCATGATGGTGGCGATAAGGCATCCAAACCTGCTGATTTGTGTTTGTTTATCCTTGTTTGTTAACACATCAAGCATAAAGCTATGCAATCAGTTTCACACAGGCACTGTCTGATTTGCAATTTGGGTTTTGAGACTGACATTAGCTCTGTCACTATATTTCTGACCTGCACTCTCCGAGTTGCTTGTCAGCCCTTCGTTCCCGGTGTATGCGGCGTTGGCTGTTTGCATGTATACTATGTCCAAGGCAATGCATACATACATGCACCCCCATACACACCAACCTGCAACTTGCCTGTATTTGCAATTTTGCAAACACCTGGTGAAGGTGTCAGGGCTGCTACAGAAAGTACGGGCATTAAACGCTAAAAGGAACCGAATCTCAACAGGCATATGCATGCACGGATTAAGGAAGCATGAAAATAAACCTCAACAGGTGTATGCATGCATGACTCAAGCAAACCTGAAGATTACTGATGACCACTAGTAAGGCAAACCTTGCAGACCTGCCATGCACATGGCCTCACCAGGGTCGCTAGCAAGGCAGCTGCACCTCTGCAGTCAAGCAATGCATGCCTTCCAGAAGCAGAGCAGAAGATGTGCCCCATTGCATCGGGGCTTGGTTCCAGTTACTGCTATTCCTTTGCAGCTGCCACAAGCTGTTGCCAATGATACACCTCTGACGACCAAGGTTGTCTGGCTCAGCAGGCAGAGCCAATGGCCAGACTACACTCAGGCAAACTAACAAGCTGACATCAGTCAGCAAATGGTGTGAAGCAAAGTTACACAGCTGAAGCATTCAATCTGTCTTTGGCAATACATGCTTCATTTCTCTGCAGCCTAATATCGTCATACCGCAGGCATGCTGCTGGTTGTAAGGTCTGCAATGACATTGCAAAATCTGCTGCATCACAGCTTAAGACTGGCATTGCATGGCATGAAACATTTGACAGCTGAGCTGCTCCAGGAATGCTACGCTGCCAGATTAGATGTCCTGCACTTGCAGACCTGCACACACAGTAGCCGGGTTTGCTTACTTGCCTCAGGTCTGGGAAGAGCTTTAGGCTTGCAACAATAAGTTTGCAGTATCTGACTGACAGCAGCATACCAGGTGGCAATGACTGCTTCAGCTTGTCTGCCTTGTCTGAGTCTGTGACAGACAGTGTGTACAAATACTTGCTGCAACGGACTTTGAACTTTGTGATGCCCTTGGTAGAGTTCTTCTTGATTCTGACACTCTTGGCGTCCTTTCTACGGGCTGTCAACAAGAAGTCCTTGATCTCCTTGATTTCTTTCGGCTGCAATCAACATAACATGCCTTCGGTCATATTGTCAAGGGTAATAGCGACCGTGAAGCATGCACCTTGGTAAACTTGTACAAGAAGCAGGCTCGCGAACACAGGGAGCAGCAGATATGCGCATCTGTCCGACTTACCATCTTGACCAGAGGGACCGACCACGGCGTAATCTGCCAGGTCACAGAGGGTCAACCCAGCAGTAGAACTGGCCGCCTGATTGTCTTTCCAAATTAGGGTTTCTGCGCACGAAATACTGTGACTAATATGCCGTTCCTCTTCCTCCATGCCTCCTGTGACATCGATGCAAGGGCAGAAGCCTGTCTACAACACTGTGTTGCCCGCCTATACTACCACAATCAAATTGCACTCCACATTGCGTTCCACTTCTAGATTTTCGGAATCGTTATAAAGACGTGCATCGTCGATTGTCGTGTTGCTTCCCTTTGAGATCACTTGCATCAGGTCTGAAGTGTAACTGTGGCGTTGCACACAGTCTCCGCGTGATAGTACCTGGTCTGCTCATACCATGTCTTCAAGCGACTCATACTTATCCTGGCTTGAGTCGGCACAAACAAAGCATACAACCTACGCTAGTCAGCTGAATCAGCTAGGGGAGTACTACAAGCAGAAGCTTTGGCATCAGCTGACCGTGCTGGTTGAAGAACTGCTCCCTCAGCAAGAATTCCAATCCTTCCTTATCTCGTTCTATGACAACTTCATCACAGCCTTTGCACATAGGATCAACCTGCTGAAGCTTGCACAGATAGCAGAAGTCACAGCCAAGCAGTACAAGCAGCCTGAACAAGCGATTCAATTTTTGCAAGGCGCGATCAAACAGATCACTGAGTCCGGCCAGCGACATACAGAACAGCCCATGTTGTTCCTGCGTATGCATATAGCAGAGTACAAGTTGCAGATGGGTGCTACTGATGAGTGCAAGACCTTGATAGAGGAGGGCAAGGAGACTCTAGATACTATGGAGAATGTGAGCACACAAGCAACAGGAATCCCAAAGTCTAATTGCAATCTTTGCTGGTCACATCTCACCTACTTCACTTCACTTGCTGCAGGTAGACCCTGCTGTCAGTGCTGTGGTGCACTATGTCAGAAGTCTGTACTACAAGTACAAGAAAAGCTTTGCCGACTTCTACAAAAGCTCGTTGCTGTATCTGGCTTTCATCTCCTCAGAAAAGCTGCCTCAAGAGCAGAAGCTGGTAAGACACCAAGATTGAATGAGCTGAAGGCCCTTTGAAGCACATTCATCTGTCATTTTGAACTGTTCTTGTTTTGCTGCGTGGGTGTAGTAATCAATTGTGCGTCGACAACGCAGGCCTTGGCTGTTGACATTTCTCTGGCGGCGCTGCTAGGGGAGAACATCTACAACTTTGGAGAGCTCCTGCTTCACCCCATCGTAAGTATTGCTCACAAGGCATGCACCAGGACTTACAAACTGCAAGTGCAATGCTGTCCCTTCCTACCCCGGCCACAATGACATTTTCTGCACATGTCATTTGCATGTCACAGGAAAGCACAGGCCATGCTTGCTCTCTGGGAATGGCTTATTTGCACAACAGAGACATCTTGCAACCACGCAAAGTGCATACTTGACATGCTGCCTGTAGATAGAAGTCCTGGACACATCCAAGGACTACCGGTGGCTGAAGGAGATGTTAGAATGTTTCCATGCTGGCGACCTGCACAAGTATGATGAGCTGTGCAGCAAGCACAAGTCCGTGCTGAATAACCAGCCTGCCTTGACAGAGAATGTGCACCAGCTCAGACAAAAGATCACCATCCTGTGTCTTATGGAGCTCATTTTCAGGTGAGCCATCCAAAAAGGAGCTTCGCCGCTTGGCAACAATGCAGCTTGGCATTGTCATATTAGTGACACAATACTGTGATCTCAGTGACACAATACTATGATCTGATTTGCAAGGCCTGGGCTTTATGTCAGCGATGCTCAGACTGTTGCTCACAGCACGCTGAGTCAAACACACAGCACATACGCTTTCATAAGTCAATGTTGCATGGTGATTCTATGTCTGCTCCGACCATCACGTACAGACACACCTCAGTGGAGTTGTCATGATGTTCATGGACTTGATACCGGTGCCGCTGTGCAGTTTGCCTGCTCAGGAACGCACAATCAGCCTAGAAAGCATTGGGCAAAGAACTAAGCTGGAGGTTGATGGTGTGGAGTTCCTGCTGATGAAGACATTGTCACTGCATCTGATAGAGGGCATTGTAGACCAAGTGGATGGGAACGTCAAGGTGAGCTGCGCAACATGCACAAGCTCTTGAGCCGTTTTGCTGTGCCATCGCTTCACAGTTCTTGCTGCTGCATGACTGTGCATCTGTCATGGTGGGCCTATCAGGCATCTGAGCTTTATAGTGACTGCCAAAACAGGCCCTCATACAGGGAGCTACTCAGGCCTGCATATCTGGCCATAAGGGAAGACATGCATTTCATGAACGAATGACCCAACTGTCTGCAAGTATGACTGCATTCTGTGCGTGTTGCGGTAAGTGGTGCAAATTATTGCTCAGGTGTCATGGGTGCAGCCACGGGTGCTCACCAACCCTCAGATATCAGCTTTGAAAGACCGGCTGGATGGCTGGATTGGCAAGGTCACCAGCGCATCTTTGGCTTTGGAGGAAGGCAGTCTGGACGTCATGGTGGCTTAGTTTGATCAATCTTACGAGTAAAGATTATAAATTCGTGCTATCTTGACACAACACATGAGCCACGTAGATTAAACGGATGTAACAGAGACAAGCGTGTGGCTATTTCGCTCTGACAGGATTAATTGTGCACATGTGACTACAGCTGAAATGCTTGGAGTGGCTTTGTGCTATGTGTTTTTGCATGAACAGCATTTGATGCTGAAGCAGTGCAGCACTTTGCTTTCGTCTGAGGACCACCCTCACAGCTGCTTCGAAATGATGCGGCCTGAGAGAGAGAGTGGGAGAAAGACGCAGAGAGAGAAACTTGTGGCATGGCAAAATGCGATGCGTAAGAGGTAGGGTTTCGTGTGTAAGCCGAATTCCCTTAAACAATGGACATTATTCTTCCCTGCCCATCGTGTCGGAGTTGGTTGTAAGAAGCCGCCAAGGTGCGCTCTTGATCGCGGTCATTATGGTGTCTCTCAAGCTGCAGAAGCGGCTTGCTGCGTCCGTTCTGGACTGCGGACTGCGGAAGGTGTGGCTAGACCCCAATGAGGTCAACGATATTTCTATGGCCAACTCCAGTAAGTCTGTCAGCCGTGCAAGTTGTGTCTTATAGCAAACAAGCAATATGTCTGGCTGATGGCTGTGCCGTCAATGTATTCAGCATTATTGAATACTGGCTGCTGGGGAGCTGTCTGCAGTATTTTTCACGGCTTGCTTTTCCGTTTAAGCAGTGGTGCACCACCATAATAGTGTCAGCTGTGCAGACAGCAAGTTGGGTCTTATTTTACACAAATACTAGGATGTGCTGTTGTTCTCACACGCATGTTGTGTGCAGGGCAAAATATCAGGAAGCTTGTCAAGGACGGCTTTGTGATTAGAAAGCCACAGAAGATCCACTCTCGTGCACGTGCCAGGGCAGCACAGGAGGCTAAGTCCAAGGGCAGGCACACTGGATACGGTATGCTTTGTTGCAAGAAGCCGCTGTGAACTTTCGACATCGAGTGACGGTTGTCAGAGCCTGCGTTGATACCGATTGCACTTGCAGGTAAGAGGCACGGTACTCGCGAGGCCCGTTTGCCAACCAAGATCCTTTGGATGCGGAGGCTGCGTGTTCTGAGGAGGCTTCTGAGGAAGTACCGTGATGCCAAGAAGATTGACAGGCACTTGTACCACGAGTTCTACCTGCAGGTATAGTTCTGAAAAGTGTGAGCAAGGCGCTTGACAATGTGTGTCAATCTGCAATCCCAGGCTTAGTCAGCATGTCTTCCAAGTCATGGGAAGTCAGCTCAAATACTGTACACATGGCAGAAGGCGCAGAGGCAGCACTCAAGCCACTCAGCTTCTATGTTCAATCAGCAGCTTTTCACCAGAACAGTGCTACAGCAGCTTCATACCAAATCAGAGCTACAGAGGTACAATAGCTGCAGCAAGAAAGCACAGGATACGCTACCAGCTCAGCAGCTGCACAGCAATTCACTCCAATGCGCAGCAAGCTGTGCTCATTGGCGCAATCATGAGCTATTCTGCCAGCATGAGGCAGTTATAGCCTAGATGTCCACAGACTTTTGCTCTCATTATTGTTGTGTCAGCAAATTTCAGTCGTTTATGTAGTGCTAGCACTGGTCAGCAGGTGTTTCATGCGCTATGCAGTCCACCAGCATTCTGAGGTGCAATGGTGGCACTATAGGTCAAGGGTAACGTGTTCAAGAACAAGCGTGTGTTGATGGAGGCCATCCACAGGCAGAAGGCCGAGAAGCAGCGCGAGAAGGCCATTGCTGACCAGTTTGAAGCTCGTCGCTCCAAGAACAAGCAGGCTAGGGAGCGCAAGAAGGAGAGGCGTGAGGACAGACTCACATCTGTAAGTTCAAAGGCTCAAAGCACATGGCTTGGCTGCAGTCCATCTTCATTTCTATCATTGCTTTCGTAGGCTGTCTGCTGTCGTGGGCTGTTGATTGCAGTCATGGTGCTGAAAATGTGTTGCTGTGCAGCCAAGCAGCCTGCCTTTCCAGATAGCCGCCTGGCATGCACGCATTGCACTTTGTCCAGGATGTAGTGGCTCTGCATTGTGCTGTCTTGGCTGCCTGCTGCATCCTATTTCGTGAAGCACTTTTGACTGATGATTGTAATTTGCAGGGCGTTGCTGTCAGCGACCCTGCACCTGCAAAGAAGGAGGCACCTGCCAAGAAGCAGGCAGCCAAGCCAGCCAAGAAGTGAAATGGCCTTGTATCATAGCCTCTGCTTTGTCTTGTTGTTTGGCTGCCTCAATCAGCTGCCTGCCTGCAATGAGACTTGCTGTAACATATTGGGTCTTTCGTCTGCCAGAAGTTTGGCATTGTAGCAGACACGCTGGCTGTAGTGATCTGATTGCTGAGTCAGGGCAACAGCAGGTGGCAAGACCCATCTGCTATGCATACAAAACTGTTAAGCATTACCACAGCCATTGTCAGTTTGTGTGAAGGTACTTGTGCCCGTCTCAGCTATGCAGCATTGGACCGTTTTACGATGGGTGGATGATCCCATACGTCTAAATACAAGTTTGGTGCGTCGCATGTATGGGCTGTAGCATACAGCTTACCAACTTCAAGTTGCAAGGATGTTGCCACACAGGATTTACTTTGATTCCAACCTGCCAAGTATGCTGCCAACCCATGTGGTCATAAGTGACTTGCATCTATCATGCATAGGTTGCATACCAGGCCGACTGGTGGCAGTTCCACTGCCATTTACTGATCATCAATACATACATGTATTGTCCTGCAAAAGGTTCTCTAACTGTTGCCTGTATCCTCTGATTCTATGCTTACCCCACATGAGTGAATGACATGTACACACCATAGCTCTGCATCAATCCAACACCGGGCTCTGCTACACAGCGCATTGGACTTTGTTGCATACAAAAGTTGCTCAGACAGTCTCAGCAAGTTTTTGCGAAAGCTACGGTACCGTCATGCTTTGAGTTCTGATCACAAGTCTGATCTCAGTTTTTGGTCAACTTGCACGAATATTCTGGCAAAGAACATCGAGCATGGCTATCTGACAACGTCAGTTGCGCAAGCTCTCAAAATGAGAACGTATGCGATTGGCAGCAGGTACGAATCCATTCAGGTCTCGTATCGGTGTCAGCTTCAGGACGTTCAGAAGTGCCTTAAGCACACGTTCTGTCGCTGCAGAGATTCATAACACGCTTTAGCTCAAGGCAGGGCGAACTATGCGCAGCTGCGCCTGGTCAGTTCCATTGAGCAGCAATCATACCGGTTGTTTGAGGGTTCAAACGTTGGTCAGCCTAGGCGCTACTCATCGTCTACCTCATAGACGTCAGCATTTCTCCAGCGGTTCTTTTCTTAGCTGCTCAGCAGGGCAAGGCAACAGGACCCCGACAAAGTCCTCTGGCTCTGCGCCATTACCCACCCCTGTCGCGAACCTCGAGGCTGCTTCTGTCACAATGAATGGCTTGGTATCTAGACCCGGCTTTGTACTTGCCGCTGCTGTTGGCTTCTGTGTCATAGCCTTTGATGTTAATAACCCTGCAAGCCTACATTTCTTTCCACACAACATCGATCAGCCAGCTCATGCCTGGGTCAAAGCCAACCTACCTACTCCGATCAAAGACCTGGTGGCAGAGAAGCTTGTGTCAGACTTATTCATCACAGGTGGTATTGCTGGTTGGGTGCTTGCTGGAGCAGCTGGCATCAGCAAGTCAGGATGGAATGGTGTCAAACGTCTGGCAATAGCTTTGCTTCTTTATGTCTTTGGTGGAGGTTCTGTACAACATGGTAAGCAACATAAACATGCGTGTATTCGTAAGTAACCACATACACTGCTGCTTTGAGTGCATGCCAAGCTTACTGGCATATCTTCCAGGACCATACAGGGCCAGATCACCTTGCTCAGCATGATGACTAGCCATACTGTGATCTCAGGTGACCCTTTTATTGTCAATCAGCTCAAGACTCACTTTCAGCGATTACGACCCTCAGACATTCTGAACACATACAGCTTTCCCTCTGGACATACAACAGCAGCTGTGTTCCTCGTGGGTAGGCGTCCTAGTCCTGCACACTCCATGCAGTTTTAGCTTGCAGTAAAGACTGTGTAGAGTGCTCTCACTCACAACACACATGTGAGCATATGGACATTGTTGTCTTCTTGCATTATGCACCACATTCAGTTGCCTGAAAAGTCACAGACAATGCTGGCTGGCTGTGGCATGATGGTTCTTTGCACACATGCCACTTGTGGCAAGCTGTAAAAGCCTGTACACCCTGTACCTCTCAGGATGGTGTTCCTCCTGAATGCAGGTACTCTGTTATGTGTACTACTACCACCTCTGACCATCAACAATGACAGCACCAGGAAGAGCAGGCTGCAGACAGTGGTGACCAGCGCATCATTGCCTCTGTGGGTGGTTGCTGCTGTGACAACAGCAACAGGAAGAGTGCTGGGGGATGCTCACTGGGTTTCAGACACTGTGGCGGGGGCCTGCCTGGGAGCAGGTCTTGTTTCAATCACAACTATCCTGTGCAGCAAGCTTGCGGCAGATATAAAGCAGTAGGCACGACGTGTCTGACCATAAGGTGTTGACTTACAAGACTTGACAGAAGGCTGTTTGATCTGAGGATAGTTGGACTGGTCATGGCAATTGTTTGTGTCATGTTTATCATTGCAGGTAACAACATGCCGGTCTGTGCTGTACGCTGCAGAAGATATCAAACTGACGAGATCCCATTGTACGAATGACCAGTACTGAGTGAAAGCATTGATATGTGTCTCAAACTCTAAATCTGCAGGATTTTTTGAATGAGGCAGCAACGTACTGTGTGCGTCTTGAGTCTTAAATATCTCATCGAGAAAGTTGCATCTTGTCTGAAAGGCAATTGCTCTGGGGAACATGCGCTCAGTGCTTTACTTCTCTTGATGGCATGCCTGGCTTCCACCAGATTCTGCTGAAAGAGGAGGACCGCCCCAAACCTGCATTCAAACCACCAGTGTAACGTTTACCAATTACCAATTTAAAGTACTGCCATTTGCTTAACAAATACACCAGCAACATTTCAGGCAGTCATGAGTAACATGTCCAAACCCAGAGTATGATGCTGATGGTACCAAAAACCCTGATTATGCTCCAACGAAATCTATTCTAGTATTCATTGAGGATATACTGGAAAATATACTGGAAAACTGCCAATGACCATAGACGCCACCTGCCGTGCTGAAACTGCTGCGTGAGAAACAGATACTACTAAAAGCTTGCAAATGTGCATGGGCGCAACCTGAGCTGATAATATTGTGGGAAGGGACGGTGTCAAACCCAACCCTGCAATCTTCCAGTTTGTAGCTGACTGGCCTCGACCAACACTGTTAACGAAGTGCAGCAGTTCCTAGGACAAATTTCGTCAGAAAAGATGTACAGCTAACAAAGGAGAACACTGATTTCAATTGGCAAGCAGCATGCACTTATTCGTTTCTCAACCAGCAGTGACTGTGGCACTGAATGAATTGGTGGGCAAGCTCATTGCAGCATACATGACTGAGGTCTACTTCAGGAAGAAGAGCAACACCATTAGCTTATGTTACCTGAAGGACTTTGGTGGCAACAAGATCAGACTGTTGTTCCCAATCATGACACATTCAATGCCTTATCTTCTGGCACGTCCATGACGCCCCATATGCTGGTCACCTGGGTGTCAAAAGAACCATTACGGCTATACGGTGACACTTTAACTGGAACAACATACACCAAGACTGTGCTCACTACATTGCCAACTGTCCTGGCTGTCAAGTAAACAAGACCTTCCCGCTCAAGACAGCTGGTGGAATGCGACCCCTCAGTGTACCACGTTACAGATGGCATACTGTCACAACACACTATGTTGCTGGACTGCCTGAGACTGAGAATGGTCATGAAGCAATGGCTGTATTTGTTGACAAACTCACAAACTAGGTATACCTGAAACCATGCAAGATCAGTAGTGATGGTCAAGACTGGGCTGACATATTTATGGACAGCGTGAATGTCAATCAAGGCATGATTGAACACATACTGTCTGACTATCATAGAGGATCTCAATTCAAAGCAGAGTTTGATCAAGGCCTGGCTAGACTTGTGGGCATCACCTGGGATCTTACATCACCCTGCAAGCCATCCTCAAACAGCATGACTACACGTATGCATCATACACCCGTGAGGCAGTTTGTCTAACCTGAAATGAATGACTGGGGTACACACTTGAAACCTGTTCCACTTTGCAGTCAACAATGCCTGGCAGGAAACTGTCCAAAATACACCATTCTTCATGATGGCAGAACTGGCAAAACCCCTTTGACTCAAGAATCACACAACCGGGTGAGAGATCCACTGAGAACATTGCTTATGTTGAATATGCACAGCAAAAGCAACAACTGATTGCCAGAGCAAGGAAGTGTATGCTTGCCGCTCAGCAAAAGCAGAAACGCTACTATGATCAACACCACCTCAATGTCAAACATGATGTTGGCTCTCAAGTGTTGCTATCTCGTAAACACCCGACACTGAAAGTGCTAAGCATTGGCAGCAACAAACTGATGTCCAATGGGTTGGTGGTGCTGAAACGCATAGATCCCTTGACTTATTGTCTGGAAGTGCCTGAAAGCATGAAAGTGAACAGTGTATGGCATGTGTCATACCTGAAAGCATACAAGTCTGATGACAGACCTCCTCCTCCACTACTTGATATGAGTGGTGGTGAACTGGAAATTGAAGTTGAACGTATCCTGAACCACAGGACGAGAACATGGGATGGTAGGATGCTCACTGACCTGTGCTGCAAGTGCCTGCAACTTCGCAACAAAACATGGATGTATTGTGAAGCAAACTCTTGCTCACATTATTTGACACTGCAACCCCATTGTCTGCCGGACCTTTTGCAGCCTGGGCACCACCTGTGGTTTACTCAGCGTGAGTGTGTCCAGCCTCTCGCAAGACAGTGACTCCCCTGTATTGGTGTCGCAGACTTCGCAAACAGCGATGCCTCTGTCACCATCGATGATTGCCCAAAGCAGATCTATCTTAAATCGAGAAGGCAAACCACTGCAACTTTTTTCAAGTACTCCTTGCTGCAGCCATCAGTACGCAGGTCGCCAAAGGACGGCTGATAGTTTGCATTGGAGCATTACTGAATCAGCTATTGCTTTGCAGACGCGAAGAGGCAAGCAAAGGTGCATGCAAGGCTGTCGGGTGTCACTCGCACAGTCGCTTTGACAGCTGGGTAGGGATGACCCATACCCGGACCTTCTTAAAAAAGTAGTTCTATATAATGCAAGCAGGGAGGTATTTCTATTGTCGAACGTCACTGCCTGCTGGAATCGCGTGAGCGTGGTCTATGAACCTAGCCTGTCGGATCCCGGGTGGCCAGGAATTTTTTGGTGTTGCCCGTTGTAGGGGCAAAAGCTGAACTGGTAAACAGGCAGTTTACCACTGATCCCGACGGTTTACCGAGCTTTGCTGAATAGTGCAATTTCGGGAACTGATCGTCGGATTCATACCACTAAGAAAACAGGCAGTTTCTGATGCATGTAACTCAGAAAGCCCAGCATGCAGAGCATAGTAGGTATTACCAAAGGATGCATACAAACAGGCCATAAGGCCGTGTCTTCAGCATTGCAATGCACAGTTGAGGGCAATGCTTGTCTGCTGTGCAAATCATTCTGCTGCCTGATTTGCATGCTGCAAGGCTTCAGGCACATCACAGCTTCAGCTCATGCAGTGTGACTCAGAAAACCCAGCATGCAGAGCGTAAAAAGTGATGCATGTTCTCATGCCACAAAGCTTTGTCTCCAGCATTGCATGCACAGCTGAGAGCAACGCTTGTCTGCTGTGCAAAGCATTCTGCTGCCTGACTTGCTTGCTGCAAAATTTTAAGCACATCACAGCTTCAGCTCATTCACTGTGACTCAGAAAGCCCAGCATGCAGAGCCTACAAAAGGATGCATACAAACAGGCCACAAAGGAGTGTTTTCAGCATTGCAATGCACAACTGAGAGCTGTATCAGGCCTGCTTTGTTGATTTCACGGTTCCAGCATTGCAGGCTCTATCATTGTACAATTACACATATCAGAAAGCAGGAAGCCATGTCCATACATTGCAGTGAACCAGCATGACACATCAGTTTGTGCATATCAGTCACTAGTAGAACACACATGCCTACAAGGCAAACCTGGCCTACAGCACGCTCTAGGCGTGACCTCAATACCACAAGAAGGAACACAGGTGGACGAATGACTTAAAGCCTGTCACTCACGCCACAGACCTTAACAAGATGCACAATCACACTTCATTCCGTGCTCAAAACACAGTTCATAATCACGATTACTTTTCCTGCTGCCTCTTCTGTTCCAAGGCTTTCTGAGCCTCCTCATAGTACTGCCCCTTAGGTTCCACAGCTGCATTTGGTGTCCTGCCAAGATTGCTCTTGTCATACTCCCCGTACATTGGAAGGTCAGCAGAATACCATCCATAGACGCCGCCAGTCATATGCTTGACTGGCATCCCTCCTGCTGTGACAGCCTTCCACGCAGCCTGCAGCAAGCAATGCATAAACCTTCTTCAGGAACCCTAGCCAGCAACAAAACCTTTGTTTGTTGAATGCAATGTTGATATTATGTTTTGCACTTGCTGCATGCAGTCCAATGTTGAGCTCATGCCAACAGCAAGCAGGAGACACGCAATACAAGCCAATAGATGTTCCCCTCTCCATATGGTGTCATCAAATGGAATGTGCATGTAGCCAGCAACAATGTACGGTTGCATTTTGTACCACTTGCCAAAAAGCATGTCTTGCACCCCACGTGCCAACTCTGCCTTCCAGCAGATCACATGCAGGTGCCGCTTGCAGGGCTGCCCAAACTGACAAGGTCTCACCTTCAATGACCTCGAGGCTTTGCCGGCTGCAAAGTTGGGCGAGGGCTTTGTGGTGCCTCCTGCTTCACACATCAGGATGACTCCTTTGCCCTTTGAAGCTTTTGCCAAGTCCTCTAGAAACTCTGTATTCTCCTCAACAGGCCTGCAAGGTGCAAATGTAGACTTGACAACAGGCTGACAGAACTCTGTGCCTAATCTGTATTCAGGCTCAGGAGTGTACAGCACTCTGATCTGTATGACATGAGCTTGAACTTATAAAGAGGTCAGTCTCACTTGACCCCGTTCGCCATGAAGGCGATAGCTCGCAGGTATTTCTTGAAGTCTGGCTGAGACCACTTGACAGACTGGAATAAAGGCGCGCTCTGTGCTCCTTCTGGATGAGCCTTTTCAAAAACATCAGGAGGACGAACATCCACCAACACAAATTTTCCAGATTTGACAAGCTTTTGTGCCTCCTGCGGCGATATGCTTTCCAGCCGGTGTTGCGTTGTTAGCTGCTTGTGCATCTGCTCCCAAGAAGGCATTTTGACATTTTGTTGTGTAATTGCTGCTGCGCGCACAACAGTACGACTTGAACGCGGTACAGAACGTCTTTGCATTCTTGCATCCGACTGGAAAGCTGCAGGACAAGTTGGTCTGCTGCGCACGTTCAAGCTGTGCTTGCATGCGTGTCGTGTAGTCGTATGTGAAGCGCAAGGCGTTGAGCCGAGCAACGAAGCCATAATGCTAAATTTCTTGACAATTAAACTGTAAAGTTTGCAGTGGAGAGCTCGCACGAGGTGCACACTGCTGTATGATTGCAGCGCATGAACCAAGATACGAAACCACAGGTTTGATAGCTTTGTACACACTCTCAGACAAAGCTTGACTTAAGTCAACGCCCCGCAACAAAGCTGCTTTTGCGGCAGACTTGAAGGCGTGTTAGGTCGCACCATGCAGAACGCAATGCTTACTCAGCCGCGAGCCATGCTCTGTGAAGTGTGCTTACAAACCTCAGCAACCTTGAATGATGTTCGACACGATAGGTCAAAGTTGGGCATGTGCACTTTGCGGGTGTTGCGCCCGGCATCGAAGATGCAGGGCGCATCGACCAGCCAACATCACGCATCTTACAGGCACAACGGTCTACTTTCCGTGCTCATGTCAGCAGTTGGAGGTGGCGAATCCCACCATTTGAAAGGCGTTGAAACCTCTTCAGCTGCGGCAGAACGGCACACGGGCGCACACGTAGGCGCACAGTCACTCCCAATAGGCAGTCGACATTCAAGCTTGTTTTCGAGATGCCTCTGCTGCTGCAGAGCCCGGGTGATGCTGATCAAACAGCAGGCTTTTCAGAAGAAGGGTTGCACCACTTGCCTATCATGCCCCTCAGCAAGGTCAAGCTGCCACAAGAAACCATCTCCCTCCAGCTATTTGAGCCACGTTATAGACTACTGTTCAAGCTGGTGAAGCAAGCAAGTTCCCGAAGGTTTGGCTTGGTCATGGCCGATCAGCAGCAAGGTACAATGGAGAGCATTGGAAGTCTTTGCGAGCTGACGCACTACATCCCAGTGCCAGAGAGGTTAGTCGCTCATGCAGCAGAAGCTTGCTATGCTGATGCGCATGCTGCACGCAAGATCATCGGTCATTTGCTGTGGGTCTGACCTTCACTGAAGTTGCCTACCAACCTGTCATTCTTCTTCAGCACTGTGCAGCAGTTTGTCAGAGCAACACAAGACTCATCTCGGTATATCGCATTATATTGTTCCTGACATTTACAAGCTTGAGCTGCAGGCGGCGCATCCTTGTAGTGGCACGCGTGATTGGCAGATTTGAGACCAAGCGCATCATCAGCGACAAGCCATTCATCACAGCGATGGTCCAAGACATTGCAGATGAGCCGCCGCAGACTTTCCAGCAGGCAGCAGACATCAGCGCTGCTGCCATGCGGCTATGGCAGTGCATGCAGCAAGTGAAGGAGCTAGCAGGGAAGCTGTACAGTCATGTTGGGCCCATTGGTGAGTCATCTTGTGACTGATCCACCTGCCGTGCACCAGTGCTGCATGCAATGCTGTGCTCATCAAAATTAATCCCCTCAAGACCATGCACACTACATTGCGCAGCACCTTGGACTGCCCATGCAAATGAGGGTGTGGGTTTTTAGCTTTGACAACATATTGCACAACTCGAACTTGATGCATCGCACCAACCATGTGCTTGAATAGTATATTAGAAATATGGTTGTTTTGATAACTGCTCTGTCTGTGGATCTTTGCCAATCCAGGGTGTTCTTCCTCCTAAGAGTACCAATGCTGCACATGACGGGACTTCAAGTCTCATGGGCTCATCACACAATGTTCACACTAACAAGCATGTCATGCTCAGCAACTGAATGGTCATCTCATCACGGCAAACACCAGTGTGCAAGGTACCATGAAGAATGGCCGCCATGCATCCTCCAATAGGGATGCATTGTGTGTACTGCTTGCAGGGTATCAAGTTTACAGTACAGAAGTGCAACGGTGGTGTCCAGACAGGCAGTGCTTTGCTGCCAGCCAAGATCAGCTGCCAACTGGCCAAGCTGATGTGTTTGAGGTACGTGCTCCCAGACTCAGCTCCCACTTACAAACAAGCAGTAGCCCACCAGAAACTTCCAATAGACCTTACCCTTCGGCTCCTCTTTTTGTCAATGCATAATCCGTTCTTTCAATTGTGTTCTAAAACAACGCACATCTTGTCATCTGGTCAGGCATCACTCTTGTTTTCATGTTCCACTGCTTTTTGGCATTGATGTTCACTGTTTTCCCTCTATATAAGTGCAGAAGAGCAAAATCGGCATTGCTAGTCCTTGAAGCTACCGCTTGAAGCGCACAGGTAGTATAAACAGCACGTAGGCTTGCAAGCCCCTTCGCAATTTCCAGCGCACAAACAGGCATGCCAGCCACTGGAACCAATTACTTTGACAACAGCGAGTAATGTGCATGCTGTTCTGCAGATCTTGAATAAGGCTGGATTGCTAGGAGCTTCAGACACAGCCCATGACCGGCTAACAGAGTACTTCACTGGACAGAGCGTTGATGAACCTACTGAAGCACAGCGGCATGAGCGATTCTCATTTGCAGTGGCAAGGACACTGGACATGCCTGATGAGCAACTGCAGGAGCTATTGGTCATGACAAGCACAGCACAGCGCTTAGCAGCAATGTATGATGCCCTGATTGATGGAAGAGGGTACCTTGCTGCTAGGAGCACTTTGAAGGATATGTTTTGATCAAGGATGCATGCATTACTGTGTACACGCCGTTTTGACGCCGTTTTGCTGTGTAGTGTTTTCCATAGAACCTGGTCAAAGCATGTTGGTTGACGAATGTCTGCTTGCACATGCATCATGCCAAGCAGTGGTGTTTGGTCCCGTGTGTCTGCGACCCTTCCAACTTGCATGTTGTGTTGTAGCCGTTTAGAAGGTTCTCGGCTGTTGAATCCTGGTGCACCTAAGTGGTTCAATTCTTGTTGGCTGCACTTGATTTATCACAGTTACTCGCTCCTCTACCGCCCAGTGAGCTCATGTTTGCAACACAGAGCAGAGTAACAAGGACCGTGTATGGCTACAACTGGCTCAGAATGA
>JAABUK010003556.1_pt1 | contig 26268 bp, 31 predicted proteins | sample 5559141 | NCBI WGS metagenome assembly JAABUK01 (sample SAMN10711869, study PRJNA513367) | rock metagenome | isolation source: Antarctica rocks | place: Antarctica: Victoria Land, Pudding Butte nord | collected 2016-01-03 | reverse complement strand
GGCAGGCAGGCAGGCAGGCAGGCAGGCAGAGAGAGAGAGACAGACAGACAGACAGACAGACAGACAGACAGACAGACAGACAGACCGACCAGAAGACAGACTGACAGACAGATAACCAGACAGGAGACATGCCGACAGACAGATAGACCAAAAGACGGACAGACAGACCGACAGACAGGCAGGCAGGCAGGCAGGCAGACCAAAAAACGGGCAGACAGATGAACGACAGACAGACAGACAGACAGACAGACACACCAAAAGACAGACAGACAGGTCGACAGACAGGCAGGCAGGCAGGCAGGGTCATGACAGCAGGTCACACTCTCAAAGAGCCAAGCTGAGACTGGGCAACACACCTGAAGGTTTCATAAGGCATGCGTGCCATATCTGTCAGGCCTTGGAACACCAGCACAAAATACCAAATGGACCAGATTCCCAGCGCCACGCATCTGATGATGAACTGTATGTGGTTTGAAGCGTTGTAAACACACAAGTCCAAAGGTGTGATGCACGTAAGCTTGGTTGCATTTGGCTTGTAAAAGTTGCGACCTGCACCAATCAAGGCTCCAATTGTGCCAACGTGGTAAGTGTTGCTGCTGCAAATGCTTGCCATGTTGGACAAAGAATTTGCAGATGTTGCAATGGAATTTGGGACTGCTGCCTCTAGTTATGATCACCAGGCACAGAATCTTTTGTGATCTTTCTGGTACAGCTCATTGCTGCAAGCTGCTGCTTGCTTCGAAGAAAATGCTATGGCCTGTTGTGTGGCCTGCACTGTTGAGGCTGTGCTGTGCTGTGCTGTGCTGTGCTGTGCTGTGCTGTGCTGTGCTGTGCTGTGCTGTGCTGTGCTGTGCTGTGCCTCGCTGTATTGTGAGTCCCTACTGTGCTGCGCTGTGCTGCGCTGTGTGGTGCTGTGTCTGACGTATAGTTGTTGCACAAGTAAACGCATGAGTATGACATTGGGGCCGACGCTGGCGTGAACAGAGAGCAAGCAACCTCAAAGCTGAGAGTTGTACAAGCTTACCCTCCAATGACACCACCAACTGAGTGGTCACTGTAGCCTGCACCGCAATCCTGCACAACACATGCGACGAAAAGTCTAGTCAGCATCCTGACTACCATCTGTAGTATACAGCAACAATAGTAATGAGTCAGGCTTTCCCAGTTCAGGGGGATATCTCAGAATTTGGCACTGATGAAGAAACCAGAGCAGAAGCAAATGCAAGAGTGTGTGGCATCACTATATGAGAAGTTTGGGCAGAAGCAAATGCAAGTGTGTGCGAGAATGTGGATGTCACCGTATGAGGAGTTTGGGCAGAAGCAAATGCAAGTGTGTGTGAGAGTGTGAGAAATCACCATATGAGGAGATTAAGCAGATGCAACTGTGTGCAAGAGTATGGGAAATCACCATATGAGGAGCTTGGGCAGATGCAGACTCCAAGGGGCATCCAAGATAAGGCCATTCTTGGGTTTCTGACTTGTCAAAGGAGTGACTGCAAACAGCACTTGAAGTTTTCAGCATTTGAGCTTTTCACATTGCATCCAGTCATGCAGAATAGCATAGAACTGCAGCACCCGTTGGTACCCATGTGCATGCAATATTCCCAGCATGCCAGAACCCTTTGTGAATCTGTCATGTGAGTGTGCACATGGTGAGAGTGAACGCAACATGTTGGTACTGCCGCAGCACAATGCATCCATGCACAAAATTTGCAAGTTGTTGGGACACCATGTGCAGTGAATTTGCTACATGTCCATTTGTATGCTTGGAAACAATAGTAAACTGCTTAATGGTGGTAATTATCTGGGCAAAAACAAAACAAATTATCTGGGCAAAAACAAAACAAACGCAAAAAGCGGATAGCAGCTCACAGTTCATCCACAGCTTCCGGCAGGGTTTGCCTTCTGCGTCTGTCCATGCGCATGTGCCGTGCATGAACACCAGTTGCGTCAGCATAAGCTGCAGCAAACAATCACACAAGTTCAGAGAGACACATTGCAGCTACAGCCAGCAAAGTTGTATCTTATGAAGCGAGTGCTATTTGATGTGGGACACATTGCAACAAGTCAAAAGTCAGTCACGATGCTCAAAGAAAGAGAGGATGCAAGGTCAGGTGTTGAAACCTGAAATGCAACGTATGTACTGAATGAGATGCAAGTTATGCCGTGCGTTCATTCATATGTTTGGTCTTTTGTGCATTGCATGTCTTCCCCGTAGGGTCAGTTGAAATCATGTAATGGAGTGGGACAGACAGACAGACAGGCAGGCAGGCAGGCAGGCAGGCAGGCAGGCAGGCAGGCAGGCAGGCAGGCAGGCAGGCAGGCAGGCAGGCAGGCAGACAGACAGACAGACAGACAGACAGACAGGCAGATGAGGGCCAGGGCACACTGTACCGTGTTCCAGGCAGTCCACTGCACAAACTGACACCACCTGCAAAAAAGACGCACACTGAGCAGAAAGCACACGAATGGTTTGATGACAAGACAGCTGCCTGAGAGAGATGCAATAAGAGATGCTCTCAGCGGGCAACTGCGACCTCAGCTGTGTTGAGATCTGAGAGTTGCGACAGAGGAAATAGGAAGGGCAAACAACTGGGAAAATCACATGTGGGGATTGGATTGTCCCGGGAGCCAAACCGAGTTGCAATTCAACTGGTGTTACAAATAGACAGACAGGCAGGCAAAGGATGACAGACAAACAGATAGAGAAATGAACAGGCAGGTAGACAGACAGACAAACGGACAGATGGGGGAGTCCCAGGTGTGCGTCTGAAGCCATGACACATGTTTTGCATCCCAATCACAACACAGAACGCCTTAAGTCTGAGTAGGAACATGGCAGACATTTAATGATGATAACAATAACAATAACAACGCTTTCCAGCTCATTTGGAATTTGGATAGCAAAATCCTTGCACTATTACAACAGTGATAAAGTGACAACAAACTGTGGCCATGTAAGATACCTGCAGAAGCTGGCAATGCTGTTGCAGCGCTGCTTGGTTGCATACGCAGCAGGTGCGAGGAAGAAGAGGATAGCAATCACCTGCAGACGACACAGATTACTCACTGAGGCTGTTGCTCAATGTGATGTTGTTCATGTTGCTTGCTCTACATGCACAGCCATATGTCATGTGCCACCACAGCGCTTAGTCACAGGCAGTACCACTTGCTTATGCTGTTGTAAATGTGCATTGTACTTGCTGGAAAAGCCAGATGCCTATTCACACATTGGAGCATGCTGTAGTAAACATGCGTTGTAACTTGCTCGTAGAGCCAAATGTCTCTTTCAGACATTAGAACATGCTGGCTGGAGGGTTTGGACCATGGTAGTAGAGTCTACACTGCAAACAATGATGGTGAATACATGGCATATTGCATGGTATTTTTGGAAGCCACAGCAAAATTATTCTTCTGAAAGCTACAGCAAATCTGTCAAACATGTTTGCAATGGGCAGGATGGGTACCAGTGATGCCAGCTGTGCAAGCATGATCATTGCCAGACGCTTCCTGCGTAATGACCTGTAAGAAGCCAAAGATCAATCAATCAATCAATCAGTTCACAATTCCTGTTGAAAGCTCAAGGTCAGAAGCAAGATATGCAGTTGCCACTTGCACAGTAGTTGACCATGAGCCAGGAAAGTGAGAGGTGCATGTTCAGTGCATGTGCGATGTGTAGCATCTGGCCAGCTGCTGTGACATATGACCATGATCTATGTGAAATCTATCAGACAGCTATCAGAGACCATATGAGCAACGAATATGACACCGTACACATGTGCTTCACAGGACGGATGGGGCTCAAGTTGCTAGCAACATGATGCAGGAAGCAAACACTCCACAAGTTGCAGGATGGCTGCACGGTATTGCAGCAGTATAGTGAGAAGTCGAACGTGATTTGAGTAGGCAGAGGCTTTAAGGCACTTGACAGCCAATGAAGACAGGAAGAGCTGTGCATTACCAGTTTTGATTTGCCCGGAAGACTTTGATCACACGCCAGACAAAGCCAAACAAGGCAAATCCAGAAACTGCCAAGCAGGCTGCAGCCAGGCCTGTTGCCAGTGCAAGGTTGACATACTCATGCTGGCGATAGAAGCTTTCCACCAAGGACAACTTGGACAAAACCACCCATGAAGCAATGACCAAGATGCGGAGGAAGAACTGACACAAGGCGAATCTCTGCAGCAGCGAAGGTTCGACCCTGTTATACTGGAAGGTATCGGGGGCAACCTCAAGCTGCGCACGCTTGGACAGTGTCTGACCTTCAGAGATCGCCGTGACATGGTTTCGACCCTCAAGACGGCTTTGGCCCTGATGTCAAGACTTCTTTCGCTGGAAGTTATGGACTGCCCACGGGCGTGTGACGGTGTGTAGTCGCCAGACGTGCTGCAGTCACCGTTGCTGTAGGCAGGGTCACAAGCAAAGTCATCCCGGTCGACTTGCATCATTGATGGCTCATTTGGTCTGCAGAGAGGCCCCTCGGCGGAGTCTCGCATATCACCCGGCGTTCGCGCTGCACGAGCGTATGCATGCGCATCCTGCAAAACTTTTGGAACGGATGTTTGTCTGACCTGACTGTCTGACATAAGCCAAAGCTGCTCCGAGACCAATCAGTCAACACTGTGATCAAAGGCATATTTATATCTGTGCTCAATGGTGCTTCATCGAGCCTTAGCGGGCCTGAGTCGGTACCTGTGGCAGCGGACCGCCGTGGTGGCATAACAATTAAAGTAATGGTCTACAAGTCAGCGACTGGTTGAACGTCCCAGCACACTCGAATGTTTTGGCAACAGGTTTGCCGAGCTATGGTGCATAGCTGAGCGTACGAGTGTGACGGTATGGGAGCAGCCAAGTCTTTGCGGGTTAGATGGCACTGTCGCTTTCTCAGGAGTTACATATGGTCACTTGAATTCCACAAACACCACACGTAACGTTGGCAACAAGCTAGCTGTAGTGCGCTTTCTGTGCACCCAATGCTGCCCAATGCCTTCAAGTTGCTGCACCAGCTTACAGCAGCAGTAAAGTGGTGCAGGAGACAATATCTGAAAGGACCTTTCAGTCAAATCTTTGACAGGACGCATATACTGGACCTTCATAAGGTCTTTGCAAGGATGCGTCAACAACAGGGCCATGCAAAGTTGTATACAAGCGCAGCTTTTGCAAGGAAAATATATAGTAGTCAAAGCACGCACTGTCAAGCCTTTGTTGCAAAGGCTTGTTCCTCAGCTGCAAGAGCTGTTGAGCCACACCTAAGTCTAGGAGATACCTGTAAAACATGCAGGACATTGTTGACCAGCATTTCACCTCTGTAAGCAACATCATAAGCAACAGGCTGACTCATGGGGTCTTAGGGTTCCTTTGGTACCTTGTGTATGACAAACAGCTTATCTGATGTTGCACTTACAGCGACTAGAGATAGGCAGATGGCCTCAAAGTTTGCTTGAGAGAGGACCTTCGTGGCTGTGCTCATTGTAAGCGACCGACATCTTGCTCCTCAAATATCCAGTGGCTGGCCTGATTTGACTGCTCAAAACAGCTCAGTCTCTGCAGCTGCCTATGCAGTGCTTGCAGCTTTTCGCAGCCAAGGATGGCAAAAGTATACATTTACATGATGCTGCACATGCAAAGATCTAGACATATATACCACACAGCCATTCTATCTGTTTGGCACTTGTATGATATCTGATTCAGTAGCTGGGTTGTCATGACACGAAGGCAGTAACAGTAAGCAGCCCATTGAAGCGTAATTAACGTAAGGCGTCATGGTCTATGTACAGAAGGTAGAAAGCACTCAAATCAAGGACACATCTGTTATCAGGTAAATACAATAGCTGTTTGCAAGGCTAAGGGGTCAGCTGACATCCTTGCCAATGTTAGCATCAGTGAGGAAAGTATATACAGCTAGCTCACTGCAATGCAGACTTCTCAGCCGTCGCATGAATCATGTCTTGCGAAAAGGGGCTTAGAGACTGGCTATGCCGCTTGGTGATGTGCCTGCCACAGCAGACCAAAACATTTCAGAAGCTTGTCAAGCCATGATGCCAGGCTTGGCACAGACAATGATGCATTGCCCAATGCGGGGCATGGCAAAATTTCCAGGATTGATGATGTAACATGCAACAGCTGACGAATGCACCAGTCAAATCTGTACCATCTGCGTCAGCTCCAATCTGCTGTTGTGATGGATGTACCTGCTTTGTGTTATGAATGAATGCGCCCTGTAGTATGGATGAAAATGCTATTTTCAGCAGTGTAACATGTAGCAGCTATCTTGCAAACCATTTGCAGACGTGCATGCAAGTCAAACACAGTCATTGCTTGGCCAGAATGCACACATGAGCCACAGGTGTTGAGTATGTATACCTCTTGCATGACCCAAAAAGCCTGCCTTCCTGGCAGTGCCACCTCCAAAACCAGCACCTGACCCCCCTATGCCTGTGCAATGGGGCACCTTTTTATACAATCTTTTAACTTCTAAAACATTATCTCTCACATCGCCCAAGCAGGTGCACATCTCCACTCTCAAGTGAGGTATCTTGACTCTTGGCAGTAACAATTGTGTGCATGCATATGTAATGAGCTTCTATATGCTGCAATGCAAAGGACAACTTGCAGGCAGCAAAGATAGGACCCAAGACACAAGCGATGCTATGGTTAGCCAGGAGTCAAGCCTGAAACTCCACCTGTATTGCCGAGCATCTGCCTCAAATTGTGCTTGGGCTGAGTGCGGTGAGGTGTGAAGGTTGACTCCTGCAGAGGGCTGAGCTGTCCTGCCAGCTGAAGACCTGAGGGGGAGGGAGCGTCAAAGCCCATGCCAGCCATACCACCACCCCCTCCATTTCCTACAGCGCCAAATTCCTGTCTTGCTTGCCTGCAGAAAAGAAAAGAAACCTGTTTATGCCTGTAAATGTCAAATTGGAAAAAGCCCAACAGCTATTCAGTCAGTCATAACATGCATGTCTTTCACCAGGGTCACGCACGCTTTGTCCTGAGTACTTTCTTGTTTGAGCTCCTGTTTGGTGTGTTCATCAGACCGAACAACTTCCCGCCAACCCTTATGAGTATGATCAGCACATGCTGCAGTGCAGGTTGCCAACATGTGATAACATCACATCCAGCACGTACAAGATATCTCAGCAATCATGTGTCAATGCCTGCTTCAAGTACACTTTAAGGTTGCGTGGAGGCATCAAAGCCACCATAGGATTGACAGTCACGCAACCAGGCAGGTCAATCACAGCAGCGAAGAAGAGCAAAGAGCCTAATTCAAGCAGGCACAAACTAGATATGTTTACAATCAGCTTGTGTGTTTTGAGCAGCTTGCTGACCTGCTGACAGCCTGTTGCATGGCACCGGCCCTCTTGGAGCCTAGGAAACCACCAGGAGGGGCTGCTGCAAACTGCCCTGCCCCATCCAGCAAAGCTGGACTGGGCAGCTCCTGATTGGGGACAAACATCTGCTTGTGCTGCACTGTCGTCACCTGCAATACTGACAGTGGATTGAAAAGGAAAAAGAAGAGAAAAGAAAAGACTACGCCTTTTGACGTCAACTTAGTGACAAGCCAAATATTATACTGGGCTGCCGAGGCGGGACAAGATGACTACATCTTTTGGCGTCCATACAACATGAAGCCAAGCATTAGACAGAGCTGCCCAGGTGACTATGGATAGCAGGTAATGGACTTGATAGTGTCAGAGTCATGCCTGAATGGCTTGTGCAAAACGGAAGCCAGAAAATGTGGCTGAATTGAAGTTGCCATGAACATGGATTCAGCCAGTGTGATCTGCTGCTTGTATCTCAGTCAGTGGCACATGTGCAACTCTGAAGTTGTGTGCATGAAGCACTTGCCTGCCACCATGGCATGCTTGTGAACAATACATGTAAGTAAACACAGCTGTAGATGTTGCAATACACCAGGCTGCTCACAATTGCCATGTATAGACCACCTATACACCAGAGAAGCATATTCTTTGTATGCTGATGCCTTGCTATTGCCTTGTACGCAGATGTTGCAACACGCCAGGCTGCTGATCATTGCCATGTACAGACTATCTATACACCAGAGAAGCATAATCTTTGTATGCTGATGCCTTGCTACTGCCTTGTGTGCTGATTCCTTGCATAACATTCTGCCATATGTAGATGTCGCAATACCCCAGGCTGCTGGCAATTGCCATGTATAGACTATCAGTAAGGCAGAGATGCATACCACTCTGCCAGAGCCAGGTGCATTGGACAGGTGGCGCATGTTGTGTGCAGGGCTGAGGAGGTCATTGAACTGTTGGCCTGAGCCGCTGCCCATCTGGATAGCATTGCCAGGGCGTCTGCCACTGCGCAGCATTTCGTTCTCCTGCTGGACCTTCTGGAACATCTCTTGAAGCTTCCTGGCTTGCCTGCAGAACATGTGCAACATTTGTGACAGAACAAAGCTGGAGTGGAGCGACTTCAGCGCATACAGAAGTACATGTGTTGACAGCCGCTGAGTATGTGCAACGTGCATACAGTACGAGCTTTGTCTACAGAAGAACAGCTGCAGTGCCTGCACATGAACATGCATGAGCAGCAGATATGACTCAGCCAGGCTCCACTCACTGCACTCCCGGCGTAATGCAGCAGGTCTGCTCATGAGCACAGTTCAGCAGGTCATGACTGCAGTGCTGGGGCTTGTTATATACTTCAGAAAAGAAACAGAAAAGGAAAGTTTGTTCTTTTCGGCGATCATAACAGGAGCCTCCTAAGGCGGCAGCCCGGAGCTCATACTTCAGAAACACGGCTGCATATGACCAGGTCCAGCACTAAGCAATGGCTATGGACATGGCAGCAAGGCAGTGAAAGCATAAGTCACTCAAGACTTACATGGCTTTCTGTGAGTACTTCTGCTGCAGCTCTTGGTTGTCGCCATCTAGCTGCTGCTTCACTGCCAGTACTTCTTGGTACTTGCGCTTGGCCTGCACATGTGGAATTTGGAATTGCGAATCAGCACATGCAAATGCCGCCATCTTGACAGGTAAGCATGATGCAGGAGACTACAAGCAGCCAGAACTTGACTTGAGCGCCATGCAAAACCTAACTACTGCTCTACCAAGACAGCGCCACTTAGGTTTGATGCGCATATGTCACTCGATCGCAAGGCATCAGTATGCAAAGAAAATCTCGTCCTCTCACTTACCGCTGTATAGCCTGTATGCACCTCTTGCAGCTTCTTCTTGCAAGCCTCTTGCACCTTATTGATCTTCTTCTGAAGTTGAGCCTCACGGAACTCAAAGTACAGCTGCTGTTGCTGCAGGTAGAAGTTGACTGAAGCCAGAGCGCTGTTCAGAGCTGTTTCTGGGTCTTGACCACATAAGGCCAACTGCAACAAACACAGCGCCTTTGATATTGCGCACAGCAAACAATACATGTAAGGCAGGCGCACTGCATCCACAGCAGCAGGTTGGAGCATATCTTTCACCTGCTACAGGCAGCGATGTCAAGCACAAATCAAGCAATGGTACAGAGCTCTTTTGATAGCTTTATGCAGACAGATGGCGCACCTTGCACACAGAGCTCTCCTCTAGGACATTCACAAGCTTGACATTGCTGCAGCAAATCTCAAGTGTTTGGTTATGGCTTTACATCTAGACTATTCAGCTTGAGACCAGCTGACGGCCAATCAAGAGCTTGCTAGCAGCGCTGTTACTGAAGATGCACGACGTGCTTGTATATGCCTTTGCAAAACTGAGAGGCACTGCTGACCTTTTGGTGATGACATTCTCACAAATGGGACAGGCAGAGTCCTCAGACTCTACAATGCTCTGAGCACACTTGATACCTGGAGAGGCAAGACAACAAAGTAAGCACCGATCTTCAGCAAACTGGACTATGCTGTCAGAGCTGAGAGCCGCTAACAAGCAGCACAGTTGCAAGCAGCTTGATACACCAAAAACCTACAGTAGAGGTGGCCACATGAGGTTGCGATGCACTTGGCCTTTGGCTCAAGCTCAGACCAGCAGCCGTTGCACCTCATGAGGCTGCTAGGTCATAGGTCTTGTAGTGCTTCACGATAACTGTGGGAAGGTGAGACTTTGCTGCAGCACTGCCGTGCATGCAGAACGGTACAGCGGCGTGCGCAACGTTAGGAACACGTAGCTGGCAGAGTGCTGTGCGTGCTATGCTTGCTAAAGCTTTAGCTGCTTGCAGACCAAGTGCTGAGCGTGAAAGATGGATGTCGCTGCTGCAAGCAGGCCTGTGAAGATCTGAAACAGACGGCTGCGGCTGTGTGCAGATCTGCAGAGCCTGTACCAATGACGATCGGCAGCGATCTCGCGCTGCGGAGTCACGGCGCGAAAATCCCGCCAATAAGCAACAGTTTCAAATGTTGCCCTGGTGGCATCTCGTTGTAGCTCTATAGACAGTACTGGTGCAACCGCAGGATTAGCAAGCGGACGCGGGCGGTGGCAACATGAGCCATCAACTAGTCTGTATTGTCCACCAGCAAGCCTACGACCAGCCAAGTCTACTCAACACGGCCAGACTTGTCGAGGTGGGCTGCAAGCTGCGTGTGTCAGGCAGTTGTGAGCCAGACCTGATCATGAGTAGAGCCGGCAGCACCGCAGCCTTCTTGTTTGCGACTGAGTCTTCAGGTCTTTGCCAGGGCTCAGCTACATGGGCCAGGTAGACTGTTGTGAGTAAAAGCAGGCACTTTGCGCCTGTGCCATCTAAGCTGGTCTGGTGAGCCGGTATCTGTGAGCAGCGTCCACACATTGATCTTTACTCACAGTGAGGTACCTGTGCAGAGCAGAGAAGCTTAGCAGAATCTTCAAACACAGCTTTCTGTTGGCCATCAGCCAAACCAGCAATCATATCGTGCAAGCATCTTGCAGGCAAGCCCTCTTGCTGAGCAATCGCGCATGCGCAAAGGTCACATGTAAGACAGTCACTGCCATCTTCTCACCACAGGTATCTAGGTAGTCTTGCCATCGTCTGCTTCCCTCCTGGCAGTGATCTGTGCATAAGAGCGATTGAGCTCTTTGAGACATTGTCAGCACCAGAAAATGGGCTAACTCCACAGGTAAGTTGCAAAAGGCAACACAGCTGGCACACGTCTGGTGAATATGCAAGCTGGGCAAGGGAAATTGGCTATTGTGCCACTACCAATCTTCTTTGTGCACAAGCACAGAGACAGCAGGCAGTCATGAGCTCTACGGCAGTGAATCAGGTGCTCACGAGCATCCCAGACCTATTGCTACAAGAGCACCAGGCCAATTCACTGCGCATGGTGGGGTCATTACAGATGATTGCAAACAGTTTTCGTGAGGAAATCCTAGACAACACAGACCTGGAGCAGTTTCAGTAAGAGACTCAACGTGCCAAAGCTGCATGCAGATCTCGTACACAATTTTGAGAGGACACCTATGTTGTAGAAGCTTTCTTTTGATGCCCAGTTGTCATGCAGGGTGGAAGCATTGATGGCAGCTTTCACAAAGCCAATGTCATGAAGAGAAAAGCAAATAAACCGGTCAAAACAACACTGTAGCAACATGATGTATGTTAGCTCCCAAAGGTCTTCATGCAGTACTCCGCGACTTCATGCTTGGCAGCTTTGTACCCATTGGAGTACGCTGTATTTTGCAGAGAGTTCAGTTGCAGAAACACGCCATCTGAAAGCTTCTTTACAGTCTCTGGGAGTAGTGTCTTTGCATCACTGCTCGCGCCTTGCAAAACCTGCATAGCAAGCACATTTAGCAACGTGTTGCAGACTGTCAACAGCCTGATCCGCTGCATATGCAGTTTCCACTTACTGCATGTGTCTCGGCACACATGTGAGCTTTGCTTATAACCTAGTCAGCATGCACAATAACATGATGGCATGAACTTGATAAATGAGTACGCATGTTATACTAACAGTGACATGATACCATGCCACACAGGGAACAGAACAAGTCTGGCAGAGGCATTGCAAAGCCACCTTTGGGTTTACCTGCTGGACCATGTTTGTTGCAAGGTCTTGCATGCTGAGCGGTGGAGGCACTGACTCTGCCTTTGCAGGCTGCTTGGCCTCTTTAACATTGGCATTTTTGGCCTTGATAGGCATGTTGGCAGCTGGGTTCAAGGTTGTGCTTGCGCTAGAGCTGCTTTGTGACTCAGATGTTGACTCAGCTTGCTTTTCTGCTGATTCTGTGTTTGAGTCTGTCGGCAACAGGTGCCGCAAATCTGCTTGGCCGGCACCTGCTGCCGGCTGAGCTTCTAAGTCAACATAGTGTGCCTCCCGTTGCAAAGATCTGCGCTGCAAGCAGCTCATTTGACAGAGGCCAAAGACAGTACAAAATGTACTCTGACATATGCTCTACAGCACATGCATAGACAGATGCTGTCATGCTTGCACATGTGCCATGCATAACATAATGACATAATGCCACAAAAAAGCAGCTATGCTGCTGTCTGCTGCCGTCTATGCTGAAAACTAAGCAGCGACTGCAGTGGCAGATCAAGCAGCATCAAAACACAGTGTGTGGCCATACCTAAGAAAAGCTTCTAGACCGTCTGAAGAGATTGCAACTGTTTTGTCATTGGTCAATGGATGTACAAGGATCCTGTCTTGTCCCTTGAGCTTCTGGTCTAGCAGTAGGACAACAGACGATGCTGTAGGTTGCACCACTGCTAGAGGAGTGACGCTTCCCAGTGGAACCTGCAAACAAATTTCAGTTGTTTCAATTTCAAAAAACATCTTTCAAGTGCTCTCCAAAACTGTGAACACCATCATCAAAGCCTTGTTGCAGCTGAACCTGAGCACATTTGACCAGCATATGGTCAGGAAGCTCTCAGCAGCAGCTCCACAAGGCTATGCTTGCTGGCTCAAAGTGTGGGAAGTAAGCAAACAGGTCAAACCACACAACTTTGCCGTCTAAGTCTGCTCAAGTACAGTACAGGGGCCAGGCTGTTCTGGCTCCCTATGCAGTCTTAGACAACTGGGCAATCTGTGAGCTTGTTCACTGAAGGTGAAGGTGCAATACACATGCAATACAGCCAAGGCCATCATGCAGACAATCAATGACCTTGTTGCCATGTTAGGAAGGACCCCGGCGTGCAAGACGTGACACAAGACGTAACCTACCCCAAGGACAGATTCCAAAAGTTCAGAAGGTGCCATCCTGACTCCGGGTTTTGGAACCCCTAACCGAATGCCCAAAGCTGCAAATACAGCGTGTTGGTGTCGTAGGTCATGTCAGGTGGCTGTGTTTGTACAGCAGGAACTCTGGACTGGAGACAGACCTTTCAAGTCTACCTTTGTGGATGCCTCTGCTGAGACCAAGAAGAGCCTGTTTTTCTTGTCCTGCACTATGAACGCTTGAATTGAGATATGACAGCTGTGCTGTTGGGCAGCGTGCTTGTGGCAGTATATGCTTGTATCAGCTACCTTTAGAAACAAGTTTTTCACATCCACTCCAGGATCGTCTCCAGTGTACTTATTGGCTTCCTGCACAGATCAAGGTGTCGGCGCCGTAGTGCACACCATATAGAGCTGCACACTATGTGGGCCCCAAGTGGGCCTCAAAAAGCCTTTACCTCTACAGTCAGGACCGCTGGGTGGTTGATCACTTCGGTAGGGATGTCTAAGCCTTGCAACTTTGCGAGCAGGATTGCAGGTGTGACGGCCATTGCGAGATTAATTGACGTGCTCAAGCAACGCAGGCGAGCTGTGCAAAGGACTTGAAAGCACAGTTCAAAGCTTGCACTGCCATGGCAATTGCAACCCTAGTTAGGTCAGTGCCGCAAGTCAACTATGTTGGTTGACCAAAAGTCGACAGACTGTGTTTGGCGTGACAGCTTTTAAGGTTGCACGTCAAAATGCAATCACTGGATACTGCACACAAGCTTGCGGTGCTTGCTTCAAGGTCGGGGTCGTACGTCAGCGGGTATGCAAGCTTGTGAGGAAGTGTTGTGATTCAGTCATCTGGATTGACTACGCTCTGATATGTGTCTCATTCCACTGTAGGAGTGTTGCGTCTGGGTTAAAAGAGCAATGCCTCTTGAGATTGGCCCAGACCTTTGGCTGCAGTAGTCTAGATGGCATACTAGATGCGAGTGAAGCAGTGCGGGGTTTCGCAGCCAAAGCTGGCCCATCTGACCCCTCGCATAAGCACAACGTCAACACGAACGCGAAGATACGCCACAACAAGCAGAAGAAAGCAGCCAAACAAGGGCTGAAGGCAGGATCAGCACCAAAAACTGCTGCATCAGCACCAGCAGAGGAACAGCCACAGAATCCTGAAGCTGCTCAACATCAAGGAGAAGTTTTACAGAAGCTCCAAGAAAAGGTGGACTCTGGATCAAGCGGCACAAGAGCTGGCGGCAAAAGCGAGGTCCAAAAACAGGTCACTAGTCAAAAAGAGCGGGCAAGGATACAGCGACAGCAAGCAAATACTGATGCTGTCAAAGCTGCACGACGTGCTGCTGCTGCAGCTTCACGTCCTGCACCAGCTGCACCTTCTGGGACAGCTTCACCTCCTGGATCAGCTACCGCCACAGCTTCTACCGCAGCTGCCAAACAGCCTGCCAATGACTCACCACCGCCAAATGCTGATCAGCCACAAAGCGCAGAGCCTCTACCCTGGAGGTTGCAACAGAAGCAATGGCTGGCAGCGCAGCCCAAACAGCCTGAGACTGCATCATCATCCAGCATTGATCTTCCTCAAAATGCTGACGCACAGGCGCAGGCGCTAAATCGAGTCCGGCCGGGGTTCCAGCAGCAGTTTCAGGGGCGGCGGGTGGGTCTGGGCAGATACTCCCCTGTTGCCCCCAACCCCAGCCTGACCCCACCTGCTGCGCCCCAGCCAGCTGCTCTGACCCCCCAGCAGATCAAGCAGCAGGATGAAGAGATGAAGTCCTTTGTGAGGTGAGACAACATGCATCTTTTCAGTTGAAATTGCATGTGCACAGACAATAAATCATGTGAAAGTCATCTAGCATGAGCATGGAAGGTCCTGACTGTGTCCATGTGTGTGACACCGTAGTGCATATTCAGCCAACATGTGTCCGCATGCAACATCAGCAGAGATCAATGTATGTTGCATGCAGCTGCTTCATACTTTTGCAGAAGAGCCATGCACTCCATTAGTACACTATGGCTTGCAGCTGTTGCCGAGAGGCAGTCATCTGCACTTTTTTGTTGGCTGCCTGCAAGTCTGCTGAGTTGCTAGAACTCAACAGATCACCTATACTCCTCATTTTGCTGTTGCCTGTCCATAACACGCCCCCTTGTCCTGCAAACATATAGCTTGTCATGAGCCAGAAAGCTGAAGAATTCAAATTGTCATCAACAACCCCCTGCCTAGGGCTGTGCTAGTCACAAGTTACAAGGGTCGACGACTGTACATTTTTAGTAATCACAGGCAACAAAACTAACAAAAAAATGTACCAGCACAAATCCAATTCTGCTGTGGATCTGCAGGAAGCATCTATATTCTGCAAAGACTGCAGCAAAGGATCTGACTCCAGAGGACGTGAATCTGTACTACCGCCTGAATGCCCAGTCAGTGCCTGAAGCTTTCCCAGACTTCTACCAAGGGACCCTGGTTGAGGGGGGAGGTTGCAAAGCTCTGCATGTCAGTCTCTCAGCCCTTACGCATAGATTGCCACCACTGTGGATCACATGTTGCTTGCGCGAGTCTTTGCAGTTATGCAAGCTTTTTGCATGAGTCGTTGCAGTTGCACCAGTTTTGTGCATGTCTCAAGCCTGCTCAGAATGCCAGCAGTGCAGATCTGACTGTTGACAACCTGGTCTATAGACTGCATTCTTGCACACAGGCTGCACGTGAGTTGCACACTTGCAGGAAGCTCTCAGCAGCAGCTTCTTGAGGCTATGCTTGCCGGGATGAAACACATGTATCCCTGTGACCAGTCTAGTCAAACAAAGACGCAGCACTTGCTGCTTGCATCTGCAAATAGATGCTCCAACGCATGTTACAATTTTCCCTAGCATCACCATGACGTTCTCATACAACAAGGGCTCACCAACTGTTACAACGGACATCGACTGCTACTTTTGACTCCTACTTTGAACTCCAACTTCCCTCCCTGTATCTCAATGTGGACATGACAATGCTGCCTTTCTAATCTACCTCATAATGAGCTGAAAAGTGATTTTAATTGTTGTCATTACTACTATCGTTACTAGTATCGTTATTTATTGTTTTAATCATATGACAATGCAGGACGAAGCAACGTACACTGGAACCAGCCTTATTCAATACAGAGAGAGCATACGCCTGCTGCACCTGAAGGCAGAGTCCCGGAGTCAGACGCACGTCTACTTGGACGGACCAGCAGGCTGTGGCAAGAGCATTGCTCTGGTGTCCCTAGTGGACTGGGCCCGGTCCCAGGGATGGCTGGTGAGCACCGGGATTTTCCTTGTTTTTGCTATCTTGGATTATTTACATTTGCACTTTGGCAGGAATGCTAATGTGCTTGAGATTGCAGTGCATGCTGCCTTGGAATGTAAATGCTGCAGCTCCTATGTACACAAGGCAGTGTAAGCGCATGCAAGGCTGTTGCACAGTCTGTAGCTGTTACAGAAGCAGCGTGCTATCAATGGAGGTTACTCATCACTGGGGTCTACTCATCACCAGGGGGTGTACAACTTCATGAGGGCTGTGCACAGTGACTAATGTTTCTTTCGGCAATTATGGGTGACATGCATGGAGAGAGGTTGGGAGGGTGGGGGGGGCCTGGGGGTTTGTTTCATCCCTCGCATTGTGTTTGATGTCGCTCGCCATGCACAGCCTGTTGCTAATGGTATGGCTCGCTGATGCGCCTTGTGCAAGCAGCTTTTAGGGTTTAGGGTTGAGGCCTAAATATACATGTAAACCCTAAATATAGCCTAAATATACAGGTGTTGTATGTTCCCTCAGCGCAAACGCTGATAGAAGGTGGACACTTCCTCAAAGGCGAAGATGGCCTTTGGGAGACGCCTGAAGTTGCGAAAGCGCTTCTGCGAAGCATGGTGACCAATCATGCGAAGGACCTTGAGAAGTTGACGTCCAGCTCTGGGGAGTCTCTGCTCAAGGTAATAATAATAATACTAATAATAATAATAATAATCCGCTTTACAGGCGTTCCAGCTAATCTTTTCTGCGAGGTACCTACTAGGTGTGCCTTAACCCTAGTCCTGTGAGCCAGTATGCACTGACATGGGACACTCTTCTCAAGGTGTGCTTACACTTCGGCTGCTGCTCTCCTACTATCCCCTGCTGCTCTCCTGCTATCCCCTGCTGCTCTCCTGCTATCCCCTGCTGCTCTCCTGCTATTCCCTGCTCCTGCTATCCCCTGCTGCCCTCCTGCTATCCCCTGCTGCTCTCCTGCTATCTCCTGCTGCTCTCCTGCTATCCCCAGCTCCTGCTCTCCTGCTATCCCCAGCTCCTACTCTCCTGCTGTCCCCTGCTGCATTTGCTTTGCGCACTCTGTGTATCTAACATGACAGCTATATCATGCCGTCATAGCATGAAAGCTATGTGCCTTTCAATCTGTGCATCTGACACGTGTATAACTGACATTCCAAGAGTTGTAACAGTCATGACAAACTGTACCGTCAAAATCTCATTGCAAAAACAATCAGGGGCAGAGCATGTGAACATTGTTTCGACAATTTAGCTTGGACCCAGCCAGAATACCAAAACGTTGGCCAAGCCACACCGCTCAGCCAGAATGCATCATCTTAGCAGTTGCTTGGCCGATGAAACAGTTGCTGTGGAATCCCAGACCTAGAGCATGTGGGATTCACTGTCCTCAGTTTGGTGATGTATTGCTTTTAGGTTGCTGAAGATGGCCTGAGTGCCAGCAAGCCTGGAGCAATCACAGCTGCAGCTGCAAGCTTAGTGTCAGAGATGAGCAATGTTGATCAGGTGTGGACTGGTGCACAGTACAAGCCATGCTGCACTGATGGCAGGATTGGCAGTGCTGTGTGTGTCTCTGTATGTGCGTATGTGCATAGCTAACATGCGTGCGTGTGTGCGAACATGCGCGTGCTTTCTAATCAATTGCCACCATAATGAGAGGAGGAGGAGGAGGATTTTGTACTGCAGCCAGCTAACTAGGTTGTACAGACATGCCAGGGTTGTAAAATATACCAGGGTTGTAAGTGACCTGGTCAAACATATCAGCATTAAATGCTTGTCATGTCCAAGAAGATGTTTATGTTGATTGTCTGTGTCAAAAGCAGCGGAAAATGCTCAGCATTTCTTTGATCATTTGTGTGTTTGACATGCTATGTGTTGCATTCATGTACTGACTTGTATGCAAGGCCAATTGTGCATCACAAAGTCTGGCAAGAATGTTCAGCAGAGCTTGTCCCTCATGCCTGTATTGTTACTGTACAATGTATGCCCGACATTGCGTAAAGGGAGCCTGTCTTGTCCGGTGGTGTGTTTGAGACCATTTTGTTGATGCAGATGCCGGTCATGATTGCTGTGGATGACTACAACATTTTGTATTCCCATGCCAACTACCATGAATGGATGAATGAGGTTCACAGGCGGCAGCTCCAGCCTCATGAGCTGAGACTGGTTTCTGCACTCAGGATTTTGGAGCAGGAGGTGAGTCCTCCGCGCTGACTCAGAGCTCAGTTGCCTTTGCTGTCTCCTTGTGTGGTGCTGATGTAGCACCCCCCCTGACATGTGGGTTTTATTTTGGGGGAGGGGGGGGGAAGGTGGGCACATGTTAATACGCTGGGAATTGCATCACATGCTGCACAGTACAGCATGGCGGTCTGTTTACACTCCAGTCTGGGGACTATTCAGGCCATGTGTTTTATGATTTTGGGATGATTGTATAACACCAAGCCAGACACACAATTCAACCTGTTCTGTCAAATGTATGCAATGTGCCTATCATTGTTTTGTACAATATTCACTGCAGGCACCAAAGAATGGGATGTTTGTTGGTGCTGCCTGCCACGGGGGACCAGTCAGTCCCAAGCTGCAGGTTCCCTTCCCCAAGGGGGCCTGTCACACAATCCCCAAACTTACCGTTGAAGAGGCCAGTCAGCAGCTGTGCCATTATACTGCCCAGGTAACTGTTACTATGCTTGTCTGCGGCTGGTAACAGATATGCATCGAGTGTATATACATCACATCCAGGGCTGTGCATAACGGTCTGCATCTGCTGTGAGGAGGATTTTAGAGCTTTTTACAGCTTGTGCTCAGCAGCTGCTGTGAAGCAGGCATTTCAGCAGAGAATGGAGGAGTATGTTTTTCTTATTGGCATGAAGGATGTGCTGCATCTTGATGCAGGGGCTGGTCTCAAACACACCAATGTATGCAATGCAAGCTGCATACTATGCCACAGATGGCAATGCAAAGGAGTTAAGGCGATGGCAAAGAAGACTCATGGACATGCCGCCCAGCCATGTCACAACAAGCATGGTTGATGAGCAACTCAGATGGTTCAAGCAGCTTCCTGATGACGAAGAACAAGAACAGGATGATCTTCCACAGCAACAGGATCTTGCAGTTCTGCCACAAGAACTGAAATATGCCGAGCAGAATGATGGTTTGTGACAGATAGGATGCTATGTCGAAACATGCATGTGATGTACCAGAGCTGTCAGGCGTTAAGTTTTGCAGAACTCACATCAGGACATCAGAACGATGAAGGGCTGTGCTATTTGAACTCCCTGTCCCACAGCATGCATCAATCTGAGTCATCTTTCGCTGTACCATCAGGACGTAACACGTGCGGAGCAATGACTAATGCGTAACGCTTCTGCTCTCGTCGAGCTCCACGTCTTGCTACGTCTTTCTGGTGTGCACACAGAGCGCGCCGTGCTTACTGACGTCAGGGATCTGTAGATTGTACCGCGCCAGCTTGAACGCTGTATTTTACAGGAAGTTCTGCGCAGACACAAACTTGACAACCTCCTTGTGTGCTGTCTATCGCCACAAGTTGGCGTTGCACAGCAGCGCGCCGCTGCATCCGTTTGCTAACTTTGCTTGTACTGCTTGTCGGGCACCAGACGCTGTTGCGTGGTCGCTCTTGACTACTATTCGGCAGATACACTGGTCAAAGTGCGACCCCGCCGGCGCCTGGTAGCAGCAGCCTTCTGTTGAACAGTGTCAGCAGCGATCGTTTGACCTGTGCACACGGAAAGACATCCTGCGTGCACAGGGCTCAATATACAAGCATCACTGCTGAGATGGGAACCATCAGCAAGCTCTGGCAGGACAACTATGCAGAAATCCGCCGCGTCCTGCGTCTTTCTGTGCCTGTGTCCATCGGCCTGCTCCTCAACAGAATGATCACCTTTCTCAGCGTCATCTTTGTTGGGCATCTTGGACCAGCTGAGCTTGCTGCAGCATCCTTGGGAAGCTCACTGCTGAACATCCTTGGCCTTGCTGTGATGGCGGGACTGGCTGGTGCCATTACAACCCTGAGCGGACAGGTACAAACAGCAGCCTGCAGTCATGCAATGGGCTGCACATGCCATCAGGCTGTATTTGAATCCCAGCCCACACAAAATGATTGCAAGAGTACTAGCATTGACTGACAGCGCAAGCTGACCTTGCATGTGTGTCAGGATTTGTATCTGCATTTATGTAAACTGGTGGTCAGCATTTGCTTTGCCATTGAGTATCAGATTGACGGCTGTGCTGGCAACTGTTGGGTTTTGCTTCTGTTTCCGTTCTTCACACTGACACATGAGACTCTACGCTGCTACAGTGTCCCGCGCTAACTGTAGGCATACGGTGCTGACTGTAGGCATACGGTGCAAAGAAGTATGCGTTGGTTGGCTTTGTGTGGCAGCGCGCCATAATCATCCTGGGGTTGCTATGCATCCCCGTCTCTGTTTTGCTGTTCTTTGTGAAGCCAATTTTGTTGGCTACTGGGCAGACTCCCACAGTTGCTGCCATGACTTCCACATACATTAGGTAAGCTGTTTGCAATCTGTATGGCTCATACACAACAGTCAAGCCTAATTGCTGCGCTTATCTCAGTGGACCTCAGTTTGGCTCACTTACTTGCTGCCAAGATTACTTTCATACTTACTGGCATTTCATGGTCTTATAGTCTTGCCTGTTCCCCATGTCCTGCTCTGGTTCATATGCCAGGATGTAGAGATGATTCCCGTGATCAATTTCAAACACAGGAACTGCAAATTGACCGTTTGGCTGAGACGGGCACTATCCCCAGTTTGGGGCATTGGGACATGTTTCATCCATTCACTGAAAGGCTCATAGTTGCATGACGACCATGGTCCGATTGCCCAACCAAAACCACACCTTCTTAGGGATAAAGAGCCTAATTCTTGCTTATGTATAGTGCAACAGTCATATAGCTCCGGGCTGCCGCCTCAGGAGGCTCCACTGTAAAGCGTAAGCTTCTCTTTTTTTCTTTCCAACAGTCATAGCTTCTTTGAGGGGAATGGCTTTTCGATTCACCTACGCAGGCAAGACTTATACCCTACCTTGAGCTAAAACCCTGGTCAACAGCTCACAGCCATCATGTAGAGCTTTACCAAACCATGACCACGCATGTTACAGAATTGTCATTGCTGATTGTACAGGTGGGCACTGCCTGGTGTATGGAGATTTGCTGCCTACATCACAGCCATTGTGTAGAGCTTTATCAAATCATGAGCACATATGTAGCAAAGACACTGCTGACTGTACAGGTGGGCATTGCCTGGTGTATGGGGATTTGCAGCGTACATCACAGCCACCAATTATCTACAGGCCCAAAAGATTGTGAGGCCGCAAGTGGTGACTAGCGCAATTGTGCTGGCTATACATGCCCCCATGAACTTGCTGTTCATATACACCTTTGGTGAGCGTCCGACTCAAAGCATGTATACCATACTAGCAGAATTCTTTGCATACCCTTGAAATTGGATGTGGCACCATTCTGTGTGCTCTTTGGTGAGCCCTTAGGTGTGTTTCTTGGTGTATGCCTTGGTGATATTTCCCCGGCATTTCATGTTTGATGTGCTTTTGGGCCAGAAAGAGCCTTTGGCAGTGCCCTTCATTCTGGCCCTTTGCCCTTCAGATTTCAACAGGCCATCTTGACTGAGCAAAAAAATCCTGAACCCAAACCTGACTGCAAGCCTTCTCGCACTATAGCTGCTCAAGGCAGCTTCTGATCAACGAGTTTGTTACACATTGCACATGCATCGCATAACAAGCACACTGGGCATCTTGCATACAAGAGGCGAGCATGACTCTCATGAGGCTAGACACAGCGCAGCTTGTGCTAAACGCCAGAGCATCACACGTCTGGCTGTGTTGCAAGCCAGACATGACTATTACAGTGCCGCAATCATGTGCCTCAGCATGTCTCAAGTACCAAACTGAAACTCTTTAGCCTCAAAAGTGAAACTGTCTCAGGTAGTCATGAACCCACGAGTGACACTTAGACTATCAGCAGATGTATGACACTCTTCAGCCTCAAAGTGTAACTCTTAGAAGTACTTATCACCTGCAAGCAATGCTGAGACTATCAAGACAAGTGACTATCAAGACAAGTGACTATCAAGACAAGTGACTATCAAGACAAGTGACACTCAGACTATCAACATGTTGTTACTGTGTCTGACGCTGTCGTGACAATGTCGTTACTGTGTCGCAGACCTGGGTTACTTGGGAGCTGCACTGGCGACAGCAGTGTCCTTCTGGCTGCAGTTCCTCACATTGCTGCTGTACATCCTCTTGCTGAAGGTACAGTCTTCATTATGTGCTTGCTGTGGTTTCCTCACATTGCTGCTGTACGTCCTCTTCCACACGGTACCAAACCTGCAGCCCTCAGCATGTGTGTGCAACAAGCATGCATGCTCATAGCTCACTGAGCACAGATGGCATCCTAGCTTGCCATCAACAGTCTATGTTGGCATGAGGGGAATGGTAGGATACATGTGTTTGACGCCAGGGGATTGGTAGATAAATTGTGTTGGCATAAGGGGAACGGTAGAGACTTTGTGGGGGAGAGCAAGGTTGGCCGGATTGCTGTGGGTTGTGACAGCTGTCTCTTTGCATGCTATCAAATGCTATCAGTAGGAATGTTGAGAGAATTTTTCCTGAGTTTGACACTAGACAAATTTGAATGTGGCATTGCCTACGGTCCCATTCAAAATCAGCTCATGCCTATGCACTACCAATCTGTGTGTGTGTCATATATGACCAGTGCTTGAGTAAGACGCAAAAGCATGAAGTATAGCGTTGGTGTTCATGCAAAGTCTGTTTAATTCTAAAGGCAGGGGATGTAATGTCACAATGCGATGGTTCTGAAGGCAGAGGCTATAATGTCATGATGTGATGCAGGGAGGAGAGCCAACATGGACTGGGTGGTCAAGGGAGTGCCTCAGAGACTGGTGGCCCTTCTTCAAGATTGCTGTCCCAAGTACCCACCCCCTACTGCACTGTTCATTCTTGCATTGTCATGTGTCATTTCACGGGCTCTGTTGAACTCATCAAGGGTTTGGGAACAAGCTTTTTCTTGGTCTTTATGCAAGCATCAGCATGGATCAACACAGGCAGTGCTGATGTGTGAGCTGCAGTGATAGGCTTGCTGCTCACGTGTATACAGTGTTTCATGAGGCTTCTTTGGGTTTATTGGCTTTTCTTTTGGCAGAGAAGCATATGCTCAATGCTTGTACCCCGGTGTTGAGACAGCTAATACTGTGGCAGGCATGCTGATGAGTTCCAAAAGGTCATATGCTGAGTAAACTGTACCACAAGTGTTGAGATCTGCACAGTCACATGCTAAGAACCTGCACCACATTGCTGAGACATGAAGTGTTGCGGCAGGCATGCTGTTTGATATCGGAGTGGTGCTGTGCTGGGAATCTAAATACTTGTATCACAGTGCTGAGACTTGAACTGCTGTGGCAGGCATGCTGTTGATATCAGAGTGGTGGGCAAGTGAATTGATGGTGATGATGATGGGAGGACTGTTGCCGGATGCCGAGAATCTAAATACTTGTGTCACAGTGCTGAGAATCAAAATAATAGTATGACAGTGCTGAGAATCTAAGTACTTGTATCACATTGCTGAGAATCTACATACTTGTATCCCATTGCTGAGACATGAAGTGTTCTGGCAGGCATGCTGCTGATACCGGAGTGGTGGGCAAGTGAGCTGATGGTCATGATGGCAGATGCCAAAAGGCAATTGTCAGCTGTGGCCATCTACCAGACTGCCAATGCCATGTGCTCCATGCTATCCCTTGGAAACTCTGCACCAAATTGCTGAGACATGACATGCTGTGGCAGGCATGCTGTTGATATCGGAGTGGTGGGCCAGTGAGCTGATGGTGATGATGGGAGGCCTGCTGCCAGATGCTGAACGGCAGCTGTCTGCTGTGGCCATCTACCAGACCACCAACGCCATGTGCTTCATGCTGTCCCTTGGAATCTCCACGGCAGTCTCTACTAGGTGAGTGCTGGTTGTGTCACTTACAGCTGATTGTGTTTTTTTCAGCTGGAAGTGTCCCTTACAGCTCAGTTGAATCCTGACCTCATACAAGGCACCAAGCAATCAACACTATGTGCTTCATGCTGCCCCTTGGAATCTCCACGGCAGTCCCTACTAAGTGTGTGCTGGTTGTGTTCCTTGCAGCTGAATCAAACCTTTACTTTACTACCTGAGTTGAGCCTTTATCTTTGACCTTGCCTTGTGGCTTGTCTTGTGACTGTTACAGTTGCACTAAGTAATCAAAGTCACCTGGGAAGTTCAGCAGCTGCAGCAACTCTGTTACCGTGTAGTGATACTGCTTTGGTAAGTGGTGACTGGTAGCGGTGTGCATTACTGGTGACTGTGACTGGTGACTGTGACTGTCACTGCTCCTGTCACTGTCACTGTCAGTGGCTCTGTCATTGTGTTCACTCTGGAAGTTCTTGATGCAGCGTCGGGCTATTGATAGCACCAGTTGTCAGATGTGGTTCATGCTATTTTTTTATCTTATTACTGCTGCAGCAACTGGGGCATTCAGTATTACCACTTGCGCATGCCTTGAAGCAAGTGCTGCACTCCACTATACTGTTTTCCAGAAGTCTCATGCCTCAGATCAGATGACTAAGACACATGCATTACATACTAAGACTGGCAATGTGGCCACTATTCACAAGCATGCATCAAAGTTCAGTCCTCGCAGCAAAATAGCTGGCATTGTGATTATGCGGACCAGACCTGCTGTTTCTACATATACTCATTTGTGTTGTTGTGGTCAGTGCAAGCTCTGGCCTGTTGCCTCAGGAGGCTCCTGTCATGATTGCTGAAAGGCATAGATTCTTCTTGTCTTTTCTGGTCAGTGCAACCCAACCTCGGCCTGCTCCCATCTATACCTCAGAGCTGAAACACAACTCTTTGTGCTGATCCTGGAGTGTGTGTGTGTGACAGGGTTTCGAACGAGCTGGGAGCAGGCCGCCCCCGCCTTGCATCCCATGCCTCCAGCGTGAGTCTGTGCCTGGATGTTGTCTGTACCCTGGGTGTAGGCGCGCTCATCTTCCTCTTCAGGTATGACTTGCAACTCGTTGGGCTGGGAACCTGCCACGAGCATACAAATTTGTGGGACGCACTGATTGCTTTGTGAGTGCGTATGTCTGCCTATGACAGTCAAAGATCTTTGATCGTGCATTCCCTTACCTCTTCTCCTTCTGTGCCCATGCCTTTGCCCCTCCCCTCAGCCCTGCCTTTGCCCCTGCCTTTGCTTATGCCCTTGGCCCTGCCCTTGTTTTCACCCCTGCCTTTACTCTTGCCCTTGCCCTGGCCTGTACCCATGCCTTTTCCCTTGCCTTTGCTCCTGCTTTTGCCCTTGCTGTCTCCCCTGCCTTAGCTCTTGCCCTTGCCTTTCCCCTTGCACTTGCCTTTGCTCTTGCCCCTGCCTTTCCCCTTGCACTTGCCTTTGCCCTTCCCCCTGCCTCTCCCCTTGCACTTGCCCTTGCCCTTGCTTCTGCCTTCACCCGTCGTGAACACAGCTTGCCACCCTGGCTAGGAGCATGAACACAAAACATACAGATGTATGACTCTGCCTGTGCCTCAGCATGAGCATCTCCTGGTGTCATCTGCTGGCACACAACCTCTCACAAGTCAACATGCATGACTTCCAAAACAGTACATGTGTATTCAGCAAGCAAATGTGTATTTGTCTGTTATGGCACAGAAATGGTTGTGACAGAAAATAACGATTGAGCCTTGTGCTGCAGGCATCAATGGGGGCTGCTGTTCAGTAATGATGCTCAGCTCAGCCATCTCATTGCCGAGATCTTAGTCATCCTGTCAGGTTATGTAATTGTGGATGGGCTGTCT
>JAABUK010003555.1_pt1 | contig 26276 bp, 21 predicted proteins | sample 5559141 | NCBI WGS metagenome assembly JAABUK01 (sample SAMN10711869, study PRJNA513367) | rock metagenome | isolation source: Antarctica rocks | place: Antarctica: Victoria Land, Pudding Butte nord | collected 2016-01-03 | reverse complement strand
CAGGCCTCCCAGCCCTCGACGGCCCAGCCCGAACCGGGGTCGCTCCCGGGACGGCCGGCCTCGAAGGCCCGCCAGAGCCAGGCGGCCAGCGGCCCGGCGGTCACGACGCCCCAGGCGGCCAGCGGGAACCCTCGGAGAGGCCCCCGCCTCGGCCCGGCCCGGCCGGCGAAGGGCCCCGAGGCCGGTAAGCGGCCCGGCCCTCCCCACCACCCGAACGCCGCCCGGCCGGCGATCGCCAGGGCGAAGGCCATCAGTGCCAAAATCGAGGCTCGGGTCGGCTGGTCGAGCCGGGTCGAGGCCCTCACCAGTTGCACGGCCAGGGTCCTCGGCAGGCCCAGGACGATCGGCCCGGCCGGCTCGACCAGGGCGAGGGTGAAGACCAGGGCCGAGGCCCTCGCCACGCCCGGCCGGATCAGGGGCCAGGCCACGTCGCGCCACGCCCCGCGTCGCGAGGCCCCGAACGCGCGGGCCGCCTCGGTCCAGGCCGGGTCGACCCGCCGGAGGCCCGCGGAGGTCGCCATCGCCACCAGCGGGGCCCCCCAGGCGACCCCGGCCCAGGTCAGCAAGGCCCAGCGTGCCGGGAGGTCGGCCGGGATGCCCATCCAGGTCCGGCCCGACAGCCAGTCCCAGCCCCTCGGGCCGACGACCGACCAGGCCAGCGCCGGCGCGATCAGCAAGGGCCCCGCCGCGAGCGGGACCATCGCCAGGGCGCCGAGGAGGCCCCGGCCCCGGAATCGGTCGCCCGCGACGAGGCACCCCAGGCCGACCCCGCAGGCCGTCGATCCCAGGGCGATCGCCGCCGCCGCCAGCACGCTGTTGCGGGCGCAGGTGAGGAGGAACGGGTCGAGCAACGCCAGGGCCAACGGGAAGGCCGACGCCCGGACCGAACCGTCGGGCCCCCGGTCCAGGAACGCCGAGAACCAGGGTGCCACGGCCGGGGCCATCAGGATCGCCAGCGGCGCCCAGGCGGCGAACCGGATCGGCCATCGCGTCACGTCGGATCCCCTCATTGGCTCGCATGCGAGAGCGGCTCGACCACCGGCGTCGCCAGCAGCTCGCTCATCCGTCGCGACTCGGTGTGCCGGTTCAGGAGCCAGTGCCCGCAGGGTACCAGCAGCGGGCGGACGATCACGGCATCCACCGCGATCCCGACCACGAGCGCGAACCCCAACTGCCGGAGCGACCCGAGCGGGCTGAACAGGAACGAGGCGAAGCTCACCGCCGTGATCGCCGCCGCCGACGAGATCAGGCCCCCGGTCTGCGCGACCGCCCGGCCGATCCCCGCGCGGAGGCCCAGCGACCCCGTCTCCTCGCGGAGCCTGGCCATCAAAAAGACGTTGTAATCCACCCCCACGGCTACCAGCAGCACGAACAAGAAGTAAGGCACCTTCCAGTCGAGCCCCTCGGCCCCGAGCCATGTGATGAAGACCAGGTGCGTCGTCCCCAGGGCGAAGAGGTACGTCAGGAGCATCGTGGCCACCAGGTTCAGGCAGGCCATCGGATCGCGCAAGGCGACGATCAGGACGACGAAGACGCCGATCGGGATGACGAACCAGCTCTGGACCTGATCCGATCGCGTCAGCGTCCGGACGTCGGCCGACTCCGCGTTCGGCCCGGCGACGACGGCTTGGACCGCGACCGCCCCCTCTTCCTCGTCGTCGAGCCGGCCGCGGATCTTCTCCCGGAGCCGGATCACCTGATCCATCGCCTCGGCCGAGAAGACCCGGGCTTTCTGGGACAGGTCGATCCGGGCGAGCTTGCCGTCGTCGCTCAGGTAGGCGTCGAAGCTCCGTTGCAGCTCGGGGTGGTCGCGGAGGGTCTCGGGGGTGATGAGGAGTCGGTCGAGGGCCCGGCGGCCGACGGGGTCGGCCAGGATGGCGGAGACCTCGGCGGAGGCCCGACGGACGCCTCCGGCGACCTGGGCCGCGCCGTTGGCCGCCTCGCCGATCTGGGCGAGCGTGGGATCGGGCTTCTCGGGGGCCGGGGGCTGCGGGGCGGGGGGCGCGACCCGGCCGCCGAGGAGGAACGACCCGGCCTTGCGGAACCCGTTGGCCAGGGCCTCGCGGTTGGCCTTCGCCTCGGCCGAGTCGGCCCCCGAGGGCTCGCCGGGGCGGGGGACCTGCAACCCCGTCCGCCCTTCGAGCCAGCGGGCCGACTGGAGCTTGGTCAGCCCGTCTTCGAGGCCGTCGCGGAGCCGACTCGCCCCGTCGCCGATCTGCTTGAGTCCGTCGTCGACGGCGGCGAGCCTCGACGAGAGCCGGGCCGGCTCGAGCGGCGCCGACGAGCCGAGCGGGCGGGTCGCCGACCGGACCTCGCCAACCCCCTTCTGGCCCGCCAGGGTCCGGCCGAGGTCGTCGATCAGCGCCAGCCCTCGGGAGTCGCGGAGGTCCCCGGCCGACTGGAGGACGACCGTCAACGGCGAGGAGACCCCCGGCCCGAACTTCCTACCGACCAGCCGGAGCGCCTCGGCCGAGGGGGTCGACGCGGGCATCTCCAGGAGGGTGTCCTGGGTGAAAGTGGTCCGGGTCCCCAGGACTGCCAGCGGGACCATCACCGCCAGCGCCGCCGACCAACTCAGCAGCGGACGGGCCAGGACCCGGTGGGCGAACCGGTCCCAGAAGCCCGAGCCCGGACCGGTCATCCCGTGGAACGATTGCGGACGCCAGCGGGCGAGCAGGACGAGCAAGGCCGGGGCCAGGGTCAGGCTCGCCGCCAGGGTGATGACCAGGCCCAGCGCCACGCTCGGCCCGGTGCTGGAGAACAGCTTGAACTTGGTGGTCCCCATCAGCATCAGGCCGACGAACACGGTCCCGGCGCTGGTGATCAGGGCGGTCGCCCCGCGACGGAGCGTCACGCGCATCGCGGCGGCCGGGTTCTTCGCGTCCCAGTGCTCGCCGAACCGCCAGGAGACGAACAGGCAGAAGTCCGTCCCCGAGCCGAACAGCACGACGATCAGGAACAGCTCGACCAGTGGCGAGACCTCCCAGCCCGCCTTCGCCAGCCAGCCGAGGACCCCCCGCGAGATCACCAGGCAAAGCCCGATCGTCGAGAGCGGGACCAGGGCCAGGAGGAACGACCGGTAGACCCGCAGGAGGACCCCCAGGAGCAGGACGACCGTGGCCAGCGCCGCGCGGTCGAGCGAGGTCTGCACGTCGCGCATGTAGTCGCGCCCAATCACCGCGTCGCCGGTCCAGAGGAGATCCAGGCCGGCGGGGGTCGCCAGGCCGGGCTTCCCGGCCTGTCGCTGGAGCCAGGCCACGACCGCTTCGGTCGAGGGGGCGACGAACGACGCCTCGACCTGCCCGACGACCAGCTCCAGCGACCCGTCGGGGCTCACCAGCCGCTTCGCGATCGGCCCGCTCGAATCCGGCCCGAGGACGCGGAGCAGGGTCGGCGGCCGGCCCTCGTCCGAGTCGAACCGCGAAGCGAGCTTGCGGGCGAAGTCCCGGTCGGGCCCGGTCAGCCCCGAGGGGCGATGCAGGGCGACCACGACCTGCGAGTCGAACGACTGGTCGGGCCAGGCCTCGCGGATCAGCCGGGCGCCCCGAGAGCTCTCGGCGTCCTCGTCGACGAGGTGGGCCTGCCCCTCGGCCGCCAGCCGGGTCAGGTCGGGAGAGGCGAGGCCGATCACCGCCGCCAGCGCGACCCAGACCGCCACGAACCAGCCGGGATGCCTCGTCACCGCCGAGCGGAACCGATCGATCGCCATGAACCCGCCGCCCCCTCGCCTTCCCCGGACCGCCCCCGGGGCCATCCCCCGGCCGACCGTCCCGAGAAGCTAGCACAAACCAGGCTCCCCTGTCTCTCCCTTCGGCCGGGCTCAAGGCTCGTGGAAGAGGCCCCCGTAGCGGGACGGCCGACCTGTCTCCCAGGGCCGGTAAGAATTGCAGAACTCGATCCGATCGCCGATCGGCGGGTGGCTCGCCCGCCAGAGCGTCCAGATCCGGCCGGGGTAGGGGACCGCCAGGTTGTCTTCCTGGAGCTTCACGAACGCCAGGGCCGCCGGCCGGCTGCCCCGGGTGATCTCCAGCGCGAACCGGTCGGCCTCGTGCTCCAGGTGACGGCTGAATCCGTTGATGATCGGCGAACCGGCCAGCAGCAGGCCGTTCCCCAGGACCAGCAAGAGCGGCAGCGACGCCACGTCCGCCACGCCCTCGACCCCGAACCGAGCCCCGAACCGGCGGAGCAGTCGGCCCGACGCCAGGTGGATCAGCCCGAGGCCCACCAGCGTCCCGATCGAGGAGAGGACCAGCCCTTGCGCCACGTGGTTCAGCACGTAGTGGCCCATCTCATGGCCCATCACCGCCAAGACCTCGTCGCCGTCGAGCCTGGCGAGCAAGGTGTCCCAGAGGACGATCCGCTTGGTCGCCCCGAGCCCGGTGACGTAGGCGTTGACCGTCCGGGTGTCGCGAGCCTTGTCGACCTCGAAGATCTGCCCGCCGTCGATCCCCGCCCGCCTCGCCAGCGCGTCGATCCTCGCCTCCAACGCCTGATCCTTCATCGGCCCGAAGTCGTTGAAAAGCGGGTCGATCGCGACCGGGGCGATCACCGCCATCGACGCCGCGAACGGCAAGGCCAGGAGCCCGACGTAGAGCCACCACTGCCGGGGGCTCCGGGCCATGATGGCATAGGGGACCCAGAGGAACAGGACCGCCCCGACCATCTCCACGCCCAGCCCCTTCAGCGTATCCCCCAGCCAGCGTCCGAAGGTCTGGACCGACAGGCCGTACTGGTGGGCCCTGACGAACCCCGCGTAATAGCGCAGGGGGAGGTGGAGCAGGAAGTCGACCGCGAGGTAAGCGACGCCGTAGGCCGCGACCATCACCACCCAGGGCCGGCCCCGGCCCTGGCCCCGGGCGAGGTTGCGGATCCTGGCCGAGAGCCCCGAGGCCAGGATCAAGGCCGGGACCGCCAGGCCCCAGGCCCTCGCCGCGAACCAGAGCGGGATGCCCGTCTCGTGGTAGCGGACGGCCTTGGCGCTCGGCGGCGGGACCGGTACCGGGTCGGACGCCGCGCCGAGGGCGGCACGGGCCAGGCCGAACGCCAGCGCCATCATCAGCGCTCTTGCGATCACCCTAGACGATCTGATGGGGAGGCTCCTGGGGCGGGGCCGAGACTCCGGGGACGGGGACGGTGAACCGGCCGGGCTGCTCGGAGGCCTCCATCTCCGGAGGGGCCTTGGCCAGCCAGAGCGCCGCCAGGCCGAGGAGCGAGAGGATCGCCACGGCCCAGCCGGCGATCGCCGCGTAGAGCGAGGTCGAGTATTTCCGGCTCAGCTCCCCTTGCGGCGTCTTGTAGACCTCGTCCAGTTCGGACCGGAGGGCGCGGGCCTTCTCGCGCTCGTCCTCGTAATCCTCTCGCTCGGTCTTGGCCTTGTCCAGGGCTTCGGCCTTCTCCTTGCCGAGGGCCTCCATCTCCCGTTCGAGGCGGCGGATGTCGGCGACGGCCAGCGCGGTCAGCCGGTCCCGGCTCCGAACCTCCTCCCGCGCGACCTCCAGCGCCTTCTGGGTCTTCTGGTAGTTCTCGACGAACCTCCGGGGGTCGCGCCCTTCTTCGCTCTTGGCGAGCAGGGTGTCCAGCGCGAGCATCTGGACCTTGTCGGTCTGGTCGACCGACTTCTCCAGGCGGCTGAGGACGTCGGTCTGGTCGCGGACCTGCTGGTTGATGGTGTAGAGCCAGGCGAGCGTGGCGACCAGGATCGTCCCGGCGAACAGCCCGATCATCCCGAAGAGCGCGGCGGCCTGGGCCCGGTCGGCCTGCGACGGGGCGACGGTGTGGGGTCTTGAAAGCATGGCGATCAGCTCCGCTTCCAGTCGGGGAGAGAGCCCACCACCCCCGCCGCGTTCGTCGGCGTCGGGGAGGGATTCAAGCTCGTTGGCCAGCCTCGCCAGCGCGATCCGCTCGCCTCGGGCGGCCGAGAGGTAGTAGCCGCCGACCTGCTCCAGCGCCTCGCCCCGCCAGCGGAAGAAGCCCCGGGTCTGGCGGATCGGGTCGACGACGTAGGCCAGTTGCAGCGGCTGGTTGAAGAAGTTCCTGTGGATGAACAGGTCGTGGCTCGACAGGAAGATGCCGAAGTCAGGGTGGGTGTGATACCACCCGACGATGTCCAGGTCCGGGTGCAGCCGGTCGCGCTCGCGGGTGATCTCCTCCCAGGCCTCGTGGGTGTAGGTGAAGCTGGCCTGGGTGTTCTCGTAATGCTTGGCCTCCAGGCTCTGGGTGACCCAGACGAACGGCTCGCCGGTCTGGTCGTCGATGCATTCCAGGCCGAGGATGATCCCCCCGAGTTCGACCGAGGTGTCCCGCAAGGCGTGGCGTTCGATCGCGTCGGCGGTCTTCCGGTCGAGGAAGATCGGCAGGTCGCCCGCCTGAGGGACCTCATACGCGACGCAGGCGAACCGGCGGTCGCGGTCCGGCCTCCGGGCCTTCTTCGGCTCGCGATACTCCACGTCCTCGAAGACGATGTCGTCGCCGCTCAAGTCCGTTCGCCCCCGCCCGCCGCCTCGCGGAGCCTCGCGACGAATCCGGCATGCTCGGGCGAGGCCAGGCCGAGCTGGACAGCTCTAAAGACGGCGGGAAGATCGCCCCGAAGCATGGCCTCGGGATCGAGCCAGAGCCCGGGGAAGATCTCGCTGCGAAGCATGCCGTCGGCCGCCGGCTCGATCCGGACGTAGACCCCGTCACGGAGGACGAACCAATTGAAGGACTGATCCCTGACCTTCCAGACAAGATACTCCCGGGCACCATTTCGCCGGTAGACTTCGAGCTTCGCGTGGAGGTCGTGGCTGGCGCTGCTCGAGGCGATCTCGATGACCAGTTCCGGGCCACCCTCGATGAAGTCGTCCACTCCGATCGTGGCGCGACCGCCATTTTCGGGCAGGATCATCAAGAAGATGTCGGGCTGGGGCATGTTGGCCAGGTCGAGCTTGATCGAGCCATTATCTCCGCCGACGATGCCCGGTGTGGCCGACTGGTACTGACCGAGCCAGGCGATCAGATCGAAGTGAGGCTTTGAGTGTCGCCGGAAGCCGACGGGCGAGCCCATATGGACGATCCCCTCGATGAGCTCGGCCTTCTTCAAGTCCGGCATCGCGTCGTAACGCCGCTCGAATTCGGCCCGGGAGAGGCGATCGCCATTCTCGAGTGGCGGCGAATTCGGGTCGATCGATTGGTCCGGAGAGAACTCGAAACTGGCCTGTCCGGTCGTGGCCATCCTCGCACCTCTCTCGGTCAGTCCCCGAAACTCGCCGCGCGGTCGCCACCGAGCAGGAAGAAGGCGGAAGCCTCGGGGCTATCGACCCGGACGATATCGTACGGGGGGATGCCGAGCCTCGCCAGCGGGAGCCCCGCCAGCGGCGAGTCGGCCTCGATCGCGTTGACGATCACCGGGCGGCCCGGCTCTCGGCAGGTCGGGCAGGTCGCCTCGGACATCCCGACCTTCGTCCTCGGCCGGAGGATCTCGACCGACGTGCCGCAGCGCGGGCAGTCGATCGAGGTGACGAGGTCGCGGTCGAGGGCCAGGGTCAGCGGGCCTTCGAGAGTGGTCGAGGCCTCGGCGAAGAGGTCGAGCGCCGTCGAGGCGTGGCCGAGGGTCGTCTCGGTCGGCTCGGGATAGGTCTCGTGGCTCAGGCAGTCGTCGCGGAAGGGGAGCTTGGTGGAGTAAAACTGGTTCGTCACGCCGTTGAAGACCAGCGCCGAGCCCGCCGCGACGGGCAGGCCGTGGATCAACTTCAAAGCCTCCTGGACCTCCAGCGCGGCCATCATCGAGGCGATCGTCGGCGCCGTCGGGACCTTGCCTTCGAGGATCTGGTCGCGGCGGAGCAGGGGGCAGCTATAGCGGACGTTGAGGAGCTGATAATCCCTCGCCGTCATCGCGCACTCGTAGCAGGCCGAGTCGGGCGGGACGAAGACCTTGACGACCCCCTGAATCTCCTGGATCCCGGAGTCGACCCAGGGCGTGCCGACCTTCCAGCACTGACGGTTCACCCAGAGCCGGGCCTCGCGGTTGTCCAGGCAACCGATGACGACGTCTACGTCGGCGAAGACGCCGAGCCCGAGGTCGGTGATGACGTCCCCCCGGATCGCACGGAAGGTCACTTCCGGGTTGATCTCGCCGGCCCGCCGGGCGGCGACCTCCGCCTTGGGCTTCCCGCCGTCTTCCAGCCGGAAGAGGACCGAGCGGGAGAGGTTCGACGGCTCGACGACGTCGAGGTCGATGACGATCACCTCGCCAACGCCGATCAGCGCCAGGTTCTTGAGGACCTCGTTGCCCAGCGCCCCCGCGCCGACGACGAGGACCCGCGCGCGGTCGAGCTTCTCTTGCCGCCACCAGGGGATCAGCCGGAGCCGGGAGTAGCGGTCGGAGTCGTCGATGATCAGCGGATCGTCGCCGCTGGTCGTCCCGGGCGAGGCTTCGGCTTCGTCGCCCGGCCCTTCGTCGAGGAAGGTCAGCTCGGTCTCGTCCATCGTCTCCTCGCCGTCGGCCGGATCCGGGGGGGGAAGCCCTAGTCGAGGAAGATCACGTCTTCGGCCGGCTTGGGCCGCTGGCCCTTCGGCGATTGGGTCATGGTGAAGTTGATCTCCATGTCAAGGACGCAGACCGACTCGCCGGAACCGGGGAATTTCGAGCCATCGGGCGGCTCGGGCGAGGCCGATTCGACCCGCCCGAGCGCGGCCCGGGCGTCGCGGAGGGGGCGGGCGTCCATCGGGAAGCGGTAGGTCGCCTGGTTGACGGCCCACTGGGCGGCCTCGCGGTTGTAGGGGCTCCGGGTGTCGTAGTTCTGGTAGCGGGCCATGTCCCAGAGCATCAAGCAGAGCTCGTCCAGCGATAGACTCGGGACCCAGTGCGTGCCATAGGCCCCGAGGCAGACCATCCCGATCTCGGAAATATTCGGGTGGTAGATCGGCGTCAGCCAGCGAAGCTCCGGCATCGTCCGAGGGTACGACGCGCCGAGCTTGATCTCGACCTCGTGGTGGTCGCGAGGGCCGACCTTGCCCCTCTCCCTGGAGAGGCTGGTCCCCTGGAAGAGGATTGTGTACTGCTGAGGCGGGCTCCCCGTCGACTTGAAGCCGAAGACCGAGCTCTCGGCCTTGAGCTTCTCCAGCGCCAGGAAGTCGGATCGGAGGCGGCGGAGCCTGGGCGATTCGTAGGCGGCCATCGGTCGAGGTCCCATCGAAGGGGTTCGGTCGGCCCGGGGGGAACAAGTGGTCGAGGTCAGCCGGCGACGACCTCGGGGTAGATGATCAAGTGGTCGCCATTCTGGACCCCGGCCTCGACCAGGGTCATGCTCTCCACGAGACGGCGTCCGCCCTCCTTGTGGTCCAGCGAGTAGCTCATCGGCTGCCCGTCGGGGCTGGTCGATGGCAGGCTCATCTTGGTGATGATGTTGGGCAAAATCCGGCTGACCGGCACGCTGAACGCGATCACGGCCTTGACCGACTTGGCACCGGTCTGGTCCAGGAACGTGACCTGGATGCCCGTCGCGTCCGCTGTTCCACCATATGACATGATCAGGGTACCTCCTCTCCCCAATTCGCGTCCCGACCGCCATTATTAGGACCGGTCAACGCGAATCGCCCGGGGCCCGGGCCCGACCGACCCACCCAAGGATACCCGCGCGGGGTCGCCGCCGGAATGGGCCAGCCTCGCGAATCCGAACTTCCTCGGGGTCTCGCGACGTCGGGCCGAGGTCATCCGGGGGTCGCGGCCTTCCCCTTGCAGCCGAAGACCGAGCAGGCGCCGATGAAGTCCCAGCAGTCGCGGTGGTGGGGCGTCCGGCAGGTCGTGCAGAACACCCGAGGGGAGGCCGAACCCCGCCCGTCGGAAACGACCGGGTCGCCGCAGACCTTGCACGTCGGCGGGCCCGAGTCTTCCGCCGAGGCCGGGCCCGACTCGACGATCGCGACCCCTTCGCCCAGCCGCGAGGCGACCCCGGACTGCAACCCGTCGTGGATCGCCAGCGCCTCGCGGACGCCGAGGGCCAGCGCATCGACCGAGGTCCCGAGGTTCCGGTCGACCTGCACCAGCATCCGTTCCGGGTTGATCGAGAGGAGCATCCCCCCGGGCGGCCCAAGGTTCAGGAGCGACCCCAGGGCCCACCGGACCGGCGCCGTCAGGAAGTCGCGGGCCATCTCCGGGTCGTTTGCCTGGACCAGGAACGCCCGGTCGAACGCGGCGTCGCCCACCCGGACCGGCCGGGTCCCCTTGGGCGGCTGCGACGGCGAAGGGCGGCCGATCGGCGAGAGCTCCAGCCGGAACGGCATGCCGCGGGCGAACCGGGCGACGACGCGGGTCCTCGGATAAGTCGGCTGGCCGGGGAACAGCGGGGCCAGGCCAACCCGGACCGTCGACCCGTTGTGGGTGAAGCTAACCGTGGGCGGGTCGGTCATCCCCCGGTTCTCGTATCGCCCATGATACCGGGCGGCGAGCTGGCGGTAGGCCCGGAACCGGGTCCTGGTGACCCAGCCGATGAACTTCACGCCCGGCCAGATCACCCCGTAGCAGGCCAAGGCGGCGAATGCGACGAAGATCCAGCTCATCGCCCGATGACCCCGGGACCTACCTTGGATCGAGGAAGACCGGTCGATTGTAGTTTGGCCGGAGTCCGGGCGGAAGGGCCCGCCGGGTCAGGAGACCTCGACGACCGGCCGTCCCAGGACCTCCCGACGCACCGAGATCCCCAGCCCGGGCGCCGTCGAGGCCGAGAGTCGCCCATCAACCCGGCGTGGGGCCCCCTCGGCGGTGCTCAGGGTGACGTAACTGTTGAAGTCGGTCGAGGTGAACAGCAGCTCGGTCGGGGTCGAGTGGGCGAGGTGGGCGATCGCCGCCGTCGCCACGTCGCCGCCCCAGGTGTCCTCGATCGTCATGGCGATCCCGAGCGAAACGCAGAGGTCGCGGGCCTGCTTGATCTTCGTCAGGCCGCCGAACTTGCTGATCTTCAAGTTGACCACGTCCATCGCCCCTTCGGAGGCCCCCCGGAGCAAGGCCTCGATGCCGTCGATCGACTCGTCGAGGACGAACGGGTGATCGGTCCGGCGGCGGATCGCCAGGCATTCCTCGTAGCTGGCGCAAGGCTGCTCGATGTAGACGTCGACATCACGGACGCCCCGGACGACCCGCGCCGCCTCGTGCATCAGCCAGCCGGTGTTGGCGTCGGCGATCAGCTTGTCGCCCGGCTCCAGCACGTCGGCGACGGCCTTGATCCGTGCGATGTCGGTATCCGGGTCGCCGCCGACCTTGAGCTGGAACCGCCGATACCCCTCGGCCCGATACCCCGCCACGTTCGCCGCCATCGCCTCGGGTTCTTGCTGGGAGATCGCCCGGTAGAGGACGAAGTCCTCGCCGTAACGCCCGCCGAGGATGGTGCAGACCGGCAACCCGGCGACCTTGCCGAGGATGTCCCAGCAGGCGATATCGATCCCCGACTTGACGTAAGGGTGCCCCTTCATCGCCGCATCCATGACGCGGTTGAGCTGGCCGAGCCGGGTCGGATCCTCGCCGATCAGCCGAGGGGCCAGCTCGGCGATCCCCGCACGGACGCCGCTCGCGTAGCTCGGCAGGTAAGCCGAGCCGAGCGGGCAGACCTCACCGTGGCCGAGCGTCCCGTCATCGGCCTCGACCTCGACGATCGTGGAGTCGAAGACGGCGACCGACTTGCCGCCGGACCACTGGTAGGTGCCTTCATGCAGCGGGAGTTCGACCCGATAGGCGGCGATCCGGCGGATTTTCATGCGGGGACCTTCTTCGCTTCGATCCCGAGGCGGAGGATCGCTCGGAGGATCGCGAGGATCTCGTCGGGGTTGTCCAGGTAATAGCGCGAGCGATCGAGCGTCACGTCGGCGCCGTCGAGCCGGAAGAATTGCCAGTCGTCGCCCGTCGTGACGCAGCCGAAGATCGGGCGGCCGGGCTCGCCCGAACGTCCGTTGAAGATCTGGGCCGCGACCGCCTGGGCGATGCACTGGCCGAGTCCCGCCTCGATGTCGCCCTTCTTGGCCTCCAGGATGGTGATCAAGGGGGCCTTCAACCGAGGTACTGGCGGGGTCATCGCCAGGATGAAGTCGCATTCGCCGACCAAGCTCCGGGCCGGATCGACGTCAAGCCTCTGGCCGGAGAAGATCGTCATCTCGCCCCGATGCGGCTCGTTCGCCGCCAAGAGGATCGGGACGACCAGGAACTCGGACCGGGCCTTCTCGCTGACGAGCGCCGCGCTCCCCCGGCCGATCGCGAGCAAGTCGGAAACCCACGCCGGGACTGGAACCCGCTCGATCGCGGGGAACAAGTCGCCGGGCCGGATCGAGAGGCCCAACGCCTGTTCGACCGAGTCGAGCGTGAAGTCGGAATAAGGCATGGGAAGCCCTTCGAGACGAACTGACCAGGCACTCCCAGCTAGTCTTACCCAGCTTCATCGGCGGCGACGAAAAAAGGGAGCCGACCTGGTAGGAGTCGAGTCCCTCGAAATCGGCCTAAACGATTGAGGCCCGCACAAGGCGGGCCTCAATCAGGGACCAGTGAATGCCTGCATTCGGGAAGACCCTACTAGGCATAGACTTTTAGGTCCCGGCTATTAATATACACCATTAGTGGTTTGCGTCAACTTGATTGTCGTGACGATTTTCTATCCGTCTCAAAACAGGTGTTGGACGCTGTCGATCGGATATCCTCGGAAGTCGGTGATCCCCGGATTCGTATGCTTCAATGCTTTTAAGGCCGCGACGAAATCCGTGAGATGGACCTGACCGGCCAGATGGCGTTGGAACGCTCCGGCGATCAGATCGGCGATTTGCAGGGGCAGCAACGACGAGGAGCTTCCATAGGTCACTCCGCCACGCAAGAGCTTCAATTGGTTAGATACGATGAGGCTTGTAATGCAATTAGAGATGTGATGATCTATTTGATGGGAAGACCAATCACTAACTATCGATCCGGTGTTCGCCTCATTAGCTACCTCGGATTCAAAATTGGCAGCAAGTCTCTGAAAGATAAGTGGAACAAATTTTGACTCGTCGAGTTGGCCGATTGCATTGGCTTTCTCCATCGAACCGACATAAACGTGGCAATGATTCCTCCTAAGTATGTTTGCAATCTCGAAACGAAGCCCCCTCTTGTTCCCCCGCTTCCATGCGTTCGAAGTGAGGAAATCGGTGCTCTTGATCTCCCAATCATTAGGCTTGCCTTTGGAAGCAAAAAAAGCTGCCTTGGCACCAGCAGTCTGCCTCAATAGGTCGTGCCAACGGCCCTCGTCGACGGAGAAGCCACCAAACACCACGAACCTGGAAGGGTCATTGGCGTGCACCTTCCCGGAGTCATCAAGATAGAGAATGCGCATAAAAAAGGCGGGACTCGTCGTCCCGCCTCGGCCTCCGCCTTGTGGATCAAAATCAATACATGTCGTCGTAGCCACCGCCACCGCCGCCGCCGGAGGACTTCTCGTCGGCCTTGGGGGCGTCGGCGATCAGGGCGTCGGAAGTCAGCAGCAAGATGCTGACGCTCGCGGCGTTCTGGAGGGCCGAGCGGGTCACCTTGGTCGGGTCGATGATCCCCGTCTTGACCATGTCGACGTAGGCGTCGTTGAGGGCGTCGTAGCCGAAGTTGCCCTTGCCCTCGGCGACCTTGGAGACGACCACGCCGCCATCCTGCCCGGCGTTCTCGGCGATCTGGTGGATCGGGGCCGAGCAGGCGCGGATGATGATCTGGTAGCCGGTCTTCTCGTCGGCGGTCAGGCCGTCGGGCTTGACCATGGTCGAGGCCCTGAGCAGGGCGACGCCGCCGCCGGGGAGGATGCCTTCCTCGAGCGCGGCGCGGGTGGCGTGGAGGGCGTCCTCGACGCGGGCCTTCTTCTCCTTCATCTCGCTCTCGGTCGCGGCCCCGACATTGATCTTGGCCACGCCGCCGGCGAGCTTCGCCAGCCGCTCTTCGAGCTTCTCGCGGTCGTAGTCGCTCTTGGTGTCGGCGATCTCGCGGCGAATCGCCTCGATCCGACCCTTGATGGCGTCGGTCTTGCCCGAGCCCTCGATGATCGTCGTGTTGTCCTTGTCGATCTGGATCTTCTTCGCCTGCCCGAGGTCGGTCAGGGCGACGTTCTCCAGGTCGATCCCCAGCGCCTCGAAGATCGGCTTGCCGCCGGTCAGCACGGCGATGTCTTCGAGCATGGCCTTGCGGCGGTCGCCGTAGCCGGGGGCCTTCACCGCGGCGCACCGGAAGGTCCCGCGGAGCTTGTTGATGACCAGGGTGGCCAGGGCCTCGCCGTCGATGTCCTCGGCGATGATCAGCAGCGGCTTGCCGCTCTGGGCGACCTTCTCCAGGACCGGCACCATGTCCTTGACCGACGAGATCTTCTTCTCGTAGATCAGGATGTAGGCGTCTTCCATGACCGCCTCCATCGTGGCCGGGTTGGTCACGAAGTAGGGGCTGAGGTAGCCGCGGTCGAACTGCATCCCCTCGACCCACTCGACCTCGGTCTTGAGGGCCTTCCCCTCCTCGACCGTGATGACGCCGTCCTTGCCGACCTTCTCGGTGGCCTCGGCGATCATCTTGCCGACTTCGGTGTCGAAGTTCGAGGCGACGGTGGCGACCTGCTCGGTCTCCTTCTTGTCGGAGATCTTGGTGCTCATCGCCTTGAGCTGCTCGACGATGTCGAGCACGGCCTTGTCCATGCCGCGCTTCATCATCATCGGGTTGACGCCGGCCACGACGGCCCGGAGGCCCTCGTTGTAGATGGCTTCGGCCATCACGGTGGCCGTCGTCGTGCCGTCGCCGGCGACGTCGGAGGTCTTGCTGGCGACCTCCTTGACCATCTTCGCGCCCATGTCCTCGTACTTGTCTTCGAGCTCGATCTCCTTGGCGACGGTGACGCCGTCCTTGGTGACCGTCGGCGAGCCGAACGACTTCTGGATGATGACGTTGCGGCCGCGGGGGCCGAGGGTCACCTTGACCGCCCGGGCCAGCTTGGCCACCCCGCGCTGCATCGCCTGGCGGGCTTCCTGATCGAACGCGATCATCTTCGCGGCCATGAGTGGTATTCGCTCCGTGTCGAAGGTTCGTTGGGTGGGGTGTTTATGCGATCGGAGGTTGGGCGTATGGCCCAGCCCGCTCGGGAAAATCTCAGTCGATCACGGCGAGGATGTCGTCCTCGCGCATCAGCAAGACCTTCTTCTCGCCGTCGATCTTGAACTCGTCGCCGGCGTAGGAGGTGAAGAGGACGCTGTCGCCGACCTTCACCTGCAGGGGCCGACGCTTGCCGTCCTTGGTGATCCGGCCGTCGCCGATCGCCAGGACCTTGCCCTTCTGCGGCTTGTCCTTGGCCGTGTCGGGCAGGACGATCCCCCCCGCCGTCGTCGACTTGGCTTCCTCACGCTCCACCACCACACGGTCACCCAAGGGCTGAAACTTCATCGCTGTCCCTCGTCTTCGTAAGACCATAGACGCCGGGAGGAGCCCGGCCGGGGGCCGAACACGCCCGTCACGACCATCAGTCGTATGCAAGGACCATGCCCCAGCGATTTTATTGATGTTAATCGCTATATGGTAGAGACTTGCGATATCGCATGACTTGACCATCGACGTCGGCTAACCTGCCGATCGTGGCCAACATCGGCTTATCCTGCCAAATCGGCAGTTGATCGAGGCCGACGAGCCGCACCCGTGACCTTCTCGATCAACGCGAGGGCGTTGTCGTGGAGCAGGTCCTTGGCAATCGAGCGATCGCAATGGGACTGGAACCAGGAAACGATCTGTTCGGCGTCGCCGAGGCCCGGCAGGGTCTGCTCGACGCCCAGGAAATCGGTGCCGATCGAGATCCCTTCGGGCCCGACCCGGCCTTCGAACGGGAGCGAGGCAACCCGATCGACGAGTTCCAAGAGCTGCGCCGGGGCCTGCACGAAGGGCGGGGTGACGCCGAGGCCGACGTGGCCGCCAAGCGCCCGGAGCCTCCCGAGATTCTCCAGGGTGATCGCCCTCGGCGTCTCGAAGCCCGGATGGGCGAGGCTGCCGTGCGAGTAGACCGGGGACGATCGGCCGAGCCTGGTCGGGTCGGCCTCGTACCACGATAGGGTATCCGCCATTGTCGAGGGGTTCATATGGGCCAGGTCGACCAACGGCCTGGCCCTTGCGGCCGATCCGGCCAGCCAGTCAACGGCATCCAGGAAGCGGCGCCCGAGGTCGGTCAGCCCCCGGTCATCGCCGGAGGCCGACGAACCGCCGAGCGCGTTAGTGGGCCCATAAAGCGGCTGGAAGACGCGCACGCCGCGATCGAAGTAGGCGGAGAGCCGTTCCATGTCGCTCGGCGAGCGGACGAGGGCGTCAAACCCTTCGACCCCGATCAGGCCCCAGGTCAGGCCGCCCCGGTCATCCTGCCAGCGGTCGAAGTCGTCGGGGCCGATCAGGAGCCTGCCGGGGAACTCGGCCTCAACCCGGGCGATCAAGGAGCCTAGTGCCGCCCAGGGGTCGGCTTGCCCGGCCCAGTCATCGGCCCTCCGGTAACAGGCAAGGACGGCAGCCCGGGTGGTCTGGAGATAGCCGGCGAGCTGGCCAACCCGACCCTCAACCCCGTTATAGAGCTCGGGCGGGAAGGTGATCGCCTCGGGAGTGTACTGGAGGAGCCAGTCGACGTGGAGGTCGATCAGCCTCATGGGGACGATCCGGGGTCTCGGGGAGGGGCCAATCGCGTCGGCCCCTCGGCCGCCGGTCATCGCGAGATGATCGGCGATCGAGGGGCCACGAGTCAACCCGAGCGGCCGGAGTCCCGGTCAGTGCCCGGTCGCCTTGTCGAGCGTGTCGCCGGCCTTCTCCATCGGCCCGCGGGGGTTGACGGCATCCTTGATGTTCTTGCCGGCCTGATCGATGTTCTCGCCGGCCTTCCCGGCGGGGCCCTGGGGCTCGCAGCCCACGATCATGGTGCCGAGGAGGAGAGCCAGGCCGCCGAGGGCCAATGATTTGCGTCCGTTCGTTCGCATCTGTGGAGAAATCCTGGGTCAGTGACCGGCGGGTCGGCTCGGCAAAGGGCCGTTCCGATCCGCAAGTCATGGTCGGTGTCATGAACCGCAAATGCGGGGCCAGGGCCTCCCCCGCATGGCTCTGTCGCCGTCAAGAATCCGGCGGAGGGTCGAGCGGGATCTGTTCGAGGAAGCGCCTGGTCGAGGCGTCGAGACCCGGCCAACTTCCTTCCACCCGAAAGGCTTCCGCCCCGGACCAGGCCCCGGACCAGGAGATTGGCGGGGACCCGGCCAGCGTTCTGGTGAGCGGGTCGTTGAGCGGGCCGATCCCGGGGAGGCGACCCGGCCAGGTCACGCCGAGCAGGGGAATACCTTCCGAGAGTCGATCGTGGAAGAGTCCCAGGGCGACACCCTCGGGTCTTCGCCCGGCCTCGATCGTCGCCTCCGCCGAGCCCTCGCCCCAGCCGACGACGAGGTCGGTGCCGACTCGCGCGAGCCGGAGCGGTCGGCCGGCAACCTCCCCCAGAGGGCGCGGCCGGCCGTCGGCCGGTCCCGGGGCCGAGGCACCGGGCGGTCGGACCCCTTCCACGATCCGCGAGGCAATGCGCTCGTCGTCGAGGTGCAAGACCAGCGCGGCCCGGTCGATCGACCGCCCATCGGAGCCGATCCAGCCGACCACCGCCCTGAGGTGGGGGAGGAGGTCGGCGTCCAGCCGGAGGCCGATCGTCCTCGCGGCCAGGCCGATGCGGAGCCGAGCCGGGGCCAGCTTCTCGCGGGCGGGGTCGGCCTTCTCGACCGCGTCGACGAGCCGGAAGGCCCGGTCCCAGGACTCGGGGCCGGGGGCGATCGCGAGGGCGAATCCCGCCGCCGCCCGTTCGGTCGGTAGCCAGCGCAGCCAGGCGGGTTCGACGCTCGTCGGACGATCGGGGCGACGGGCGCCAATCTCGACGCTCGCCTTGAAGGTGGCCCCGTCCAGTTGGGCTCGGCCGGAGACCGGCCCTCTGGCCTCGCCGAGGGTGGCCCGCCAGGCCCTCAGGGCCGGCAACCTCGCATCGTCGAGCGCCCCGTTGTCGATTCGAAAGGTCAACCCCTCGGCTCGCACGGGGGGCTCGGGCCGGTCGGCCATCGCCGAGACCCGCGCCAGGCCTTCCCTCGACCCGCCGACGAGCAGGGCCTTCGGCGATCGGACCATCAGGGCCGAGCCCGGGGGGCCGAGCCGGTCGACCGCGAGCCCTCGCCAGGGGGCTTCGGCGGCCCCACCGCTAAGGACCAGCGCGGTCGCCAGCGCGGCGAAGGTCCCGTCGTCCCGGGGGAGGTCCGCCCCCCATTCGGGCGACCCGGAACCGGGGACGAACACGAGGGCGGCTTCGGACCCGTCCAGTGAGCGCAACTCGTCGGCCATCTCCGGGTTGAAGCTCGCGATGAGCGCCTCCAGCGGCTTGCCGAGTCGATCGGTCTCGCGGCTCGCTCGTTTCCAGGCAACCAGGGCCGCCGCCGGGTCCTTCGCCCTCGAACCTCGGAAAAGGTCGATGATGGCGTGGGCCTGGCGGTCGGGGGCGTCGAGCCGGAGGGTGATCGCCGGCCTCGGCTCGTCGGCGAGGGCGGTTGAGCGGCCGACCAGGAGGGCGAGGAGCAGGCCCGCGTTTCGCTTCGACATCCGAGGGCTCGCTCCGGGGGCCGACGTTCAAGATCGTCCGAGGGGCCCACCTTAATCGATCGACCAGCCCGAGGCGACCCTCGCCCGGACATGGAGTCCTGACGCACGTCGGCGCGTGGTTTCGAATGGCCTTGCCCGAACCGGCCCGGGCGTGTAGGTTGCCGCCGTTCATCGGACGACGCGCCGGAATTGGAGGGCGCGGCGGACCCAGGGAGCGGGTCCGTGCTTCGACGTCGGCCGATCCGAATCGACCCAGACCGGCCACGGGCCGGAAGGAATGGGACACGCATGCAAGGCTGGTCATGGATGGCCGCTTTGACGTTCGCGGCCTCGGTGTTCGGGTCCTTCGCCCCCAACGCCGGTGCCGCCGACACGCCCGCCGTCAAGCAGAAGGTGAGCCTGAGCCTCCGGCTCGATGGCCTCTCCTCCGCCGGCGCCAACATCGAGATCAAGCCGGGCAACGCCGCCTGCAAGTTCGAGACGATCAAGTTCCAGACCAAGAGCCACCCGAAGGCGATCGACGGCAAGATCAACCTCGACCCGATCGAGGTCGAGTGCCTCGACTCGGTCCGGGATTGTTCCTTCGTCATCACGATGAAAGAGACCGGCCAGTCGGACAAGGTCGTCCGGAGGACCATGCGCCTGGACCCGCCGGTCGAGGGGAAGGCGGACAAGGCCCAGGAACTGACCTGCTATATCAGTTCCAACTCGCTCAAGCCCCGGGTCGTGGCCAAGCCGACCGAGGAAACCAAGCGGAAGAAGTGACCGCCCGAGCCTGAGCCCGCGACGCCGCACGATCGCCCTGCGGCTTCAAGGCCTCGCGCCTCCGGGCGGGAGCAGGGGGCCCGGCCTCCGGCTGACGAAGGCGATCGAACGGCCGTCGGGCGACCAGGAGGGGTCGCGATCGCCGTCGGGGTGTTCCGGGAACGGCCGGGCGGTCCCTCGGGCCAGGTCGAGGAGCAGGATCGACCCGGCTGGGCGCGCCCGGCCGTCGACGAAGGCGACTCGTCGCCCATCGGGGCTGAGCGAGGGGTGGTCCTCGCGGCGGACGTGGTCGGTCAGGCGCTCGGCACGGCCGGGGGGCTCGAACCGGACCCGGTAGAGGTCCCAACGATTCCCCCGGTCCGAGAGGAAGACGAGCGAGCGCCCGTCGGCGGCCCAGGTCGGCTGGGTGTCGAGCGCCGGGTCGTCGGTCAGCCTGGCCAGGGCCAGGCCGTCGGCCGACCGGACGTAAATATCCCAGTTGGCGTCGGCCCGCCCCACGAAGGCGAGCCGGCCGTCCGCCGGCGACCAGCGGGGCCAGATCCCCCGGGCCAGAACCTCCGGGCGACCGGAATCGGGACCGGCGAGGCGGATCGACTCGATCCGCTCGTCGTTCCGCCCGGGGGCCGACCAGTCCGTCGCGTAGTCGGCCCGGCCACTGGCGACGTAGGCGATCCGCGAGCCGTCGGCCGACCAGGTCGGCATCGACCCCGCGGCGACTGCGATGCTCGGCCCTCCCGAGGCCGAAGCGACCCGGATCAAGGGGTCGCGACCGGAGCCGTCGAATCCCGCGAAGGCGACCGACCGGCCATCCGGTGACCAGCAAGGTTGTGCCGCGGTCGCGAATCCGTCAGGGAGGGCGACCGGCCGGGCTTCGCCGCCGTCGGACCCGGCGGCGAACACGCCGGAGACTTCGAGCCGAAACGACGCGTTCCCCTCCGAGACGAGACGGGCGGCGCGGCCCGTCCGGCTCTCGGGCAAGTCGCCGGATTCGTCCGACGAGACCGGGGCCAGGAGGACCTGGCGGATGATCTCGCCCCCGAAGTCGGCCGTTCGTTCGCGGACTACGGCCAGGAGCCTTCCCCCCGCTTCAGGCCGGACCTGCACCAGGGTCGAGGTCGTCCCTGAAGCCCACGAAGCGGCATACCAACGCGAGGCTCGAGGCCCGTCGACGCGGGATTCGATCTTCGAGGAGCCCCAACGTCGGGGCTTCCCGTCGTCCCCTCGCTCGAGACCGAATAACCAGGCCTCCCCGGCTCGATGCGATTCCCGGACTTCGAGGCCTATCAGTCGACAAGGCCAGCCCAACCCATTCGATTCGACCCGCCATCTTCCGTAGGCGAGGTCCAGGTCATCGCCCTTCGCGAGGACGCCCATTCCGAGGAAATACGCCGCCCATGACAAACAAACCGCGATCGACCGCGACCGAGCCATCGAAGGCCATGTTCCTGCCCGGAGGGCCGGGCTCTGGACGTCTTGTTTTCACCCGAGAGGGGATTCGTCGCCCGAGGCGCGATCTTGAGGCGATCGATTTCCATCGCCAATCGTCAGGCGATCAGCTTGCGGATGACGTTGCCGCCGTTGACCGTGAGCCGTTCGTCGCGACCATCGCGGAAGAAGGTCAGACGTTTGTGGTCGAGGCCGAGCTGGTGCAGGAGCGTGGCGTGGAGGTCGTGGACGTGGACCTTGTCCTCGACCGCCTTGAGCCCGAACTCGTCGGTCGTCCCCAGAGTGATCCCGGGCTTGATCCCGCCGCCGGCGAGGAACATGCTGAAACCGTAAGGGTTATGGTCGCGTCCGTCGGTCCCCTCGCTCATCGGCGTCCGGCCGAACTCGCCGCCCCAGAGAACCAGGGTGTCGTCAAGCATCCCGCGCCGCTTGAGATCCTTGATCAGGGCGGCGATAGGGCGGTCGGACCGTGCGCAGAGCCTGGCGTGATTCCCTTCAATGTCGCGGTGGGCGTCCCACTGGCTGCCCGATCCGCAATAAAGCTGGACGAATCGGACACCGCGCTCGACCAGACGACGGGCCCGCAAGCACATGGCGCCGAAATCCTTGCAACGGGCGTCGTCGAGCCCGTAGAGCGTCTTCGTCTCTTCCGACTCCTGGCCGAGGTCGACGGCCTCGGGGGCCCTGGCCTGCATCCGGTAGGCGAGCTCATAGGCGGCCACCCGGGCGGCGAGCCTCGAGTCGTCGCCCCGGGTCGAGGCGTGGATCCGGTCGAGATCGCCGATCAGCCCGAGCTTGCCACGCTGCTGGCCGTCGGAGATGTTAGCGGGCGGCTCGACGTGGAGGATCGGTGCGCCTTCCTTGCGAAACGGCGTGCCCTGGAAGGTCGCCGGGAGCCAGGCGTTCCCCCAGTTCCGGGGGCCGCCCAGGGGGTCGCCCGAGTCGGTCATCACGACGAAGGCCGGGAGGTCCTGGTTCTCGGTCCCGAGGCCGTAGGTGACCCAGGCACCGAGGCTCGGGCGGCCTGCGAGGATGCTGCCGGTGTTCATCTGGCAGACGCTGCCGACGTGATTCACCCCGTCGGCCCAGCACGAACGGACGAGGGCGATGTCGTCCACGACCTCGGAGACGTTCGGATACCAGTCCGAGACCCAAGTGCCCGAGTCGCCGTGCTGCTCGAATTTCCGGCGGCTGGCGAGAAGGTTGTTCCCGCCCACTCCCATCGAAGTGAAAACCTTACCAAAGCTCGGCGGCAAGGGCTGGCCGGCCCGCCTCGTCAACTCGGGCTTGGGGTCGAAGAGGTCGATGTGGCTCGGCCCGCCCTCCATGAAGAGGAAGATGCAGGACTTGGCCCTGGCCGCAAGGTGGGTCGGGCGGGGGGCCAGGGGGCGGAGCGGGTCGACCTCCGGCGCGTCGGCTTTCGCCTCGGCCGCCATCATCGCCGAGAGGGCCAGGCCGCCGAAACCCATCCCCGCCTTGCTCAGGAAGTCGCGGCGGGAGGTCGTCCAGATCTTGTGAGGGATCATCAAAGCGTCCCCGGGGCGAGGAAAGTCCGCGGCGAAGTCGGGCCTCGTCAATCGACGAAGACGAACTCGTTCAGGTTGAGCATGGCGTGGCAGAAGTCGACGACCGCCGCCGCCTGGGCGGGGGTCGGGCCTTCCGGCGCCGGGATCGGAAGGGTCAGTTGCTCTTGCCGGTCGCTCAGCAAGGCGGGCTGCGAGCGAAGGAACTCGACCGATCGGGCCCGCTCGTCGGGCTTCGGTTCCCGGCCGATCGCCAGGCGATAGCCGGTGCCGACCAGCTCATCGAGGTCGCTCGGGTTCGAGGTCCCTGCGTAAACCCGGCTAGCGAGCACCCTGGCCTGTTCGATGACCTGGGCCGAATTCAAGAGCATGAGGGCCTGCGGCGCGTTGACCGAGACGTTGCGCTCAGGGCAAGTCAGATTAGTGTCCGGCACGTCGAAGGCGTCGAACAGGGGATATTTGAGGTTCCGCTTGATGAAGACGTAGAGGCTGCGCCGGTTCTCGTCCGAAGCGGACCTCGGCTTCGGCCAGGCGTTCCGAGTGTCTACCCCGGCGGGCATCTTGGGGTAGACGCTCGGGCCCCCGACGGCCCCGTCGAGCTGGCCGGAGACGGCGAGCAGGGCGTCGCGGACCGCCTCGCCTTCGAGCCGCTTCCGGGGCATCCGGGCGAAGAGGAGGTTGTCGGCGTCGGCGGCGAGGGTCGCCTCGGGCGGGGTGCTGGATTGGCGGTAGGTCGCGCTCGTCACCATCAGGCGATGCATGGCCTTCTGGCTCCAGCCTCGGGCGACCAGCTCGGTGGCGAGCCAGTCGAGCAACTCGGGGTGGCTGGGCGAGGCACCCTGGGTGCCGAAGTCGCCGGGTGTGGAGACGATCCCCCGGCCGAAGTGGCCTTGCCAGAGGCGGTTGACCATCACCCGGGCGGTCAGGGGGTGGTCGGGACGAGTGACCCAGTCCGCGAAGGCCTTGCGCCGCCCGGTAGTCGAGGCCGGGGTATCGGGGCCGGATCTCGGGAGCGTGGTCGAGCCGAAGACCGAAAGGAAGCCGGGCTCGATCGCCTCACCGGGGTTGGCGAAGTTCCCCTTGCGGAGCAGACGGACGGGGTCGGGCGTCGCCCCGGCATCGGCCATCCCGCTCGCCATCGGCAGGGGGGGCGGGGCATCGGCGATGAGAACTTCCATTTCCTTCTTCCGCCCTTGCCAGCCGTTGCGGGCTTTCTCGGGCAGGGCGGCCATCATCTTCTTCGCGTCGACGGTCATCTGCTTCGCGTGCTTCTTGACCAGATCCTCTTGCTCGGTCGAGCGGGCCAGGGGGTCGGCCTCGAACGCTTCGCGGACCTCGGCCGGCAGCTTGGCGATCTTGTCCTTGAGGATCTCGACGGCGTAGGGCTGTTCGATCTTCTCGATGCGGCGGCGGAGCTGGTCGACCCTGGCGTCGTGCTCGGCCTCGATCGAGGCCTGGAGGGCCTGGTCCTCGGCCGGAGCGATGACGTAGTCGTCCTTCGCCTGGGTCGCGGCGAAGAGGGCCTGGACGCGGTAATAGTCACGATGGCTGATCGCGTCGTACTTGTGGTCGTGGCAGCGGGCGCAGGCGACGGTCAGGCCGAGGACGACGGCGGTCGTGGTGTCGGTCATGTCGTCGAGGATCAACTGCTTGTTCAGGCCGGGGACCATGTTATTGTCCTCGAACGGCCAGTTGCGGTTGAACCCGGTGGCGATGAAGGCATCCCGATCGCCCGGAGCGATCTCGTCCCCGGCGAGCTGAAGGGCGAGGAAGCGGTCGTAGGGGAGATCGTCGTTGAGCGCCTGAACGACCCAGTCGCGATAGCGCCAGGCATTCGGCCGGGCCTTATCGTTCTTGAAGCCGTCGCTGTCGGCATAACGGGCGAGGTCGAGCCAGGGCCTCGCCCAACGTTCGCCGTACTGGGGGCTCGCGAGCAGTCGGTCGACGAGCCGGTCGTAGGCATTGGGCGCGGGATCGCCGAGGAAGGCCTCGACCTCCCCGGCCGCCGGCGGGAGGCCCGTCAGGTCGAACTTGAGGCGGCGAATCAGCGTGAACCGGTCCGCCTCGGGGGCTGGGGCGAGGCCGGCGTCCTCGATCGACTTCAAGATGAACGCATCAAGCGGGTTGCGGGCCCAACCCCCGGCCTTGATGGCGGGCAGCTCGGGCCGGGTCGGCGGGACGAAGGCCCAGTGGCGGCGTTGTTCGGGGGTCCAGGTCGGCTCGGGAGGATCGGCCGGCGGCTGGGCCGGGCTCGGAGTCGTGAGGATCGCCAGCGTCAGGCCCGTGAGGAGCGTCGCACCGATCACGCCGCGGGCCCTTCGGCCCAAGCAACCCTCAAGCATCGCAACCCTCCGGGGCCTGGAATCGACCTTGACGGGGAACCGATCCGGCGAAAGTGAGGAGGCGAACGGCCTGGTCCAATCCGCCCGGTCTCCCCCGTCAAGATACATCGGTGGTCGCGAATTTCCCAACAAATCTTTTTCCGATTCGGAGGTTCGCACGCCATTCACCCGGGCGGGATAGTGCTGGTCGCGAGCCGCATTGCCATTGGTTTGGAACATCTAAAGATCTCCGACGTTCGAGCGTCATCGCAGGGAGGATGTTGAGTCGGGGGCTTCGAACGTCGTCTCAGCAAAAGCTGCCGGTCGAATCGAGCGCAGCGGCGGATTCGGCAATCTTGTAGCGGGCGACGATCGCGGTGACGTTGTCCGGGCCGCCGTTCTCCAGGGCGAGGGCGATGAGGCGTTCGGCGGCGGCGTTGGGGTCGGCGGCCTCGGCGAGGGCCTGGGCGATCGCTTCGTCGCGGACCGGTTCGGTGAGCCCATCGGAGCAGAGCAGTAGGATGTCACCGTCTTCGAGGCGGAGTTTGTGGATCTCGGCGTGGACCCCCGCGCTCGGCCCGCCGATCACGTTAGTCACGACGTTCCGCCTCGCGTGAGTCCTGGCATCTTCGGGGGAGAGGACCCCGCCGGAGATGAGGAGCTGGACGAGGGTGTGGTCACTGGTGATCTGTTCGAGTTTGCCCTGGCGGAAAAGGTAGGCGCGAGAGTCGCCCGCGTGCACGAGATAGAGGTCGTGGCCGACGCTGTAGGCCATCGTCAGGGTGGTGCCCATCCCGTAGAGGCGAGCGTTGGCTTCGGCCTCATCGACGACGGCGCGGTCGGCCAGTTCGAGCCCTTGGCGAAGCTCGGCGACGAGTTGCCCCTCGTCGGCCTTGCCGAGGTGGAGGAACCACTTGAGAGTGTTAAGGGCGAAGGCCTCGACGCTCTCCACGGCCATGGCGCTGGCCCGCTCGCCGGCCGCGGCCCCGCCCATGCCGTCGGCGACGACCATGAGGTAGCCGTCCTCGTCGGAGAACCGGGTCTCGCCCCCATTAGGCAGGCTGGTCTGGCAGATTTGCATCGACTTGGCGAGTCGGGCCACGAGGAAATGATCCTCGTTGTTCGTCCGAACCTTGCCCGGGTGGGTCAGGGCCCCGGATTCGACCTTCACCCGGATTGGCGCGGGCTGGGGGGCGATGTGTTCGATCGTGCCCGTCTCGGTTTCGATCCCATCGCGGATCTGATGAGCTGCGGACGTCGACATCGTCGAAAACCCTCCCGAAAGTCTTCGCCCCGAACCAGTTCGAGGCGGACGGATGGGTAGGACGGCAAAGGTTATGCCGAAGGTCGGATTTGGCGATGATGTAAGGTCGAAGGTTGGTCGGGTCGGGATCAATGGAGCGATTCGACCGGGTATCGGGCCTTCGGCTTTTCGAGCTGGGCGGGCGCGGCTTCGGATGCCGGACGGACGGAGAAGCGGAGGCCGATCCTCCGCAAGAAATTGGTCCACTGGTCGAGCAACACGTAGAAGACGGGGGTCACGAGCAGGGCGAGGACGAGGGAGAGGGCCTGCCCGCCGATGATGACCTTCGCCATGCTGGCGCGGGCCCCGGCCCCGGGCCCTTGGCCGAGGGCGAT
>JAABUK010003554.1_pt1 | contig 26282 bp, 38 predicted proteins | sample 5559141 | NCBI WGS metagenome assembly JAABUK01 (sample SAMN10711869, study PRJNA513367) | rock metagenome | isolation source: Antarctica rocks | place: Antarctica: Victoria Land, Pudding Butte nord | collected 2016-01-03 | reverse complement strand
TGGATGGTGGCAGTGGAGATGGTTTATTTCTTACCTGCAGTGCCATCAGGGTGGTCTGGGTTGAACTTCTTGCCCACCTTGCCGGTGTCAGTGAAAGCCTTGCCGGCCTTCTCTAGCACCTCACCTACAAAGCACGGTCACCCTTTGATACTAAGTCGCTGCACGATGGCCGCCAAGACTATGGCGGTGATGCCTCTGGATTGTGCTGTGACGCGTCATCAAGGACAGTATGGCTGTTCACCAGCATGCCACATAAATAGATGCGCAACAAGTACACGAGACCCTACCAACTTTTTCTTTGATGGTGGCCATGCTTCGCAGCTGCGATAGCTGTATCTGCTTGCTCATCCTCAGAACAGTCATCGAAGATGACTGCATATCGTCTGTTTGCTTGTACCGGAACTAGTCTTGAAGTAACTAACGTGTAAATGAGAGCTTTGGCAGGCTTAGACAACAGGAAGTCACACTTGTATTCTGCCAAGACAGGACTGTATTGCAAACGTGCTCGGGATGGGGAGAAAGTGCGCCCAAGGATGCTAGAAAGCAGCTGTGGAATCTGAGGTGGAATTCGTCATACAAAGTCGTGACGGCGTCGTTTTACGATTAGGGTTCCGCCAGTCAACAGTTTTGCAAAACGTCTCCGGAACCAATGCGCGCAACAGCTTTTGCTCTCCTGAAACATGTACAAAGCATCTGCCTGTCGTTAGTGCTGCTCAATTGTGCAGTCGTGCTGCCATCGTAGTTGCTGGCCATACAATGGCGCAGCAGCATTTGAAAGCAAAGCTCAACTACAAACCCGGGTCGAGCATAGAAGTGTTTTACTCGGGAGGGGCTGTCAGCCTCTCGATAAATGGACATGTAGCTTGTGCGTGTCAAGATGACATCAAGGTGATACCTAGGTGGTGGTACTTGCGTTGGCACGAAGCGTTGCCCACCAGTCTCCGACATTGAAACTTTGGCCCGTGCCGCAGATTCTGGACATTCACAGCGGTGCAGTCCTCAAGACCCTCGTAGGAGTAAGCACGCGCCGGGTGTCGCATATTCTGCACTGCTTTATCTGCAAACTGTTGTCATCATCTTCTTGTGTCATTTCTAGGACTCTGAAGCCGTCACTGCTCTGGCCTTTGGCCCAGACGGCAAGCACCTCTTCTCTGCCTCACGCAGCTTGCAGCTGAAGTGGTGGAGCGTTGAGCAGGCCACCTGTTTGAGAACATGGAAGGTGATCACTTCCAGCTCTCATGTCGCCAGTTCAATACTCAAATAGGGATGCCAGTGTCTTTTGCATCTGCAGCTACATGCCTTGTGTGGAGGTGCTGCGCGTGATAAAACAAACGCGAAGCTTTCATGATTCATGTTGCTGTTGGTGTACAGGGTCACAGAGCGCCTGTTGCCCACATGGCTGTTGATGGCAGTGGTGGCTTGCTGGCCACTGCTAGTGCAGACAAATCAGCCAAGGTATGGGATGTTGAGGGCGGCTTCTGCACTCACTCCTTCACAGGCCACAGGTAAGACCCCACCCCGGCTGGTCATCCACCTGCCTCCCCCTTTGCATGGCATGTCACCCTGCTGATGCTCAAGACTTGCTGAAACTGTCACTCACAGCAGCAATGGAAGCTGTTTTGGAGGCCCTACCCTTGCCTGTTTGCACCTGCCAGCCAGCGAATTGTGTGAATGTTCTGTGTGCGGTCTGTAGTGGGGTGGTGCTGCAAGTCTTGTTTCACCCGAAGCAGCTGATGCTGGTGACGTCTGGGGATGATTCAGATGTGCGTGTGTGGGACCTCGTCAGCAAAAGCTGTGTGGCTGTGCTCAAGGTATTGCTGACTACTGTTCCTCATCAGAATGCACACCCTGCTGTTTGTCAACTGCTGACGGCACATGACCTTGTGCTCAGCGCATTGTGGTACACCGTTGATACCCAAGACACGAAAGCATAGCGGATTTGTGTTGACACTATGTTTGTCGGTCAAAGTCACTCAGTCTGTGTGTGCTGCTTGTTGTCTTTTTCTAGCAGGCATTTCACCATGCAAGCACATGCCAGGTCTGTGAACTGCAGTGCATGTATGCACATATGCTCAAACACACATCAGACTGGCTCCACACCCCCCACACTGTAAGGTATAGAATGAAATTGAAAAATGGAAATGGCACACAAGTGCACCACATGCAGGGCCACTTCAGCGCAGTCACCAGTCTGTCATTGGCACCAGATGGTTGGAGCTTGATATCTGCCGGGCGAGACAAGGTGGTGCATGTGTGGGACTTGCGCAAAAACACTAAAGTCGTCACAGTACCTGTGTATGAGGCGCTGGAAGGTACAATTGTCGCTTTCTTGCATGCAATCTTTGCCAAGAAGGTCATGCGCGCACTTTGCTGAAATGAGCAGCATGGCAAACGTTACTTTGTCAGAGAGAATACTCTTGTCTTGCATTTTGCACTCTTGCAAATGCAAGGGGAAAAACACACACAACGCCCACACGCTTGATGCATCCATTCAAGATCAGCTGTTGGTATGCTTGATCGGCACGCCCACCCCTTACAGCGTTCATCAGCTGGATCCGGAATTTCATCTGATTATCATGGCACTGTGCATGTGCAGGTGCTGTTGTCATCCCCACAGGTCATCACTTCCCAGGCACAGCCCTTCCCAGTCCCCAAACTCAATCCCCAGCCAGCACGAAACCCGTCTTCTTCGCCACAGCTGGCGAAAATGGGACTGTCAAGATCTGGTCATCAGCCACAGCTCAGTGCGTCTATGAGCAGAAGGGTCCTGCAAGCACAGCTGGAGGGAACTACATCCATTTGGCCTTGATGCCCGGCAATGCAGGCTTGATGGCTGCCAGTGCTGACTGCAACCTGTTGTTTCTGCAGCCTAAGGTTGGTTTCATGATGCATATGCTGTGCACCACTGTTGCATGATGCATATGCTGTGCACTACTGTTGCAGGATGCACATGCTGTGCACTGCTGTTTCATGATGCTTGTGCTGTGCACTACTGTTGCATGATGCATATGCTATGCACTACTGTGTCGTGCCTGTCCTCTGATGATACATTCCGATGTGGAGAGTTTGATGAGGTGCCAGCTGGCTGTCATGTCACATTGCAGCAGATGCTATATTGTAAGCTGGCACTGAAACACAGCTGGTTTGGCTTGCTTGCAGACCCCTTATATCTCAGATGTGTCGCGATAATGATCAATCAAGCCTTCCATTTCAGCTCTGGCATCAAGCCCTGCTCAGTGCGCTAGTATCCTTCGTTTTTGATTTGTGAACCTGCTGCTGTAGGCTGATGGCTTGTCCTTGGAGCTAACAAAGCAGCTGATAGGTAACAACGATGAAGTGACCGACCTGCGCTTCTTGGGCCCCCCAACAGCCCCCACCCACATTGCTGTCTCCTCCAATAGCGAAGTCATTCGGGTCTTCAGCCTCAAAGACATGAGCTGCACAGCAAGCCTAGCTGGCCATACAGATACTGTCCTAGCCCTGGATGTTGCTGCCCATGTGACCCCAACAACAGCCTCAGCTGGACACACAGACGGAGGGGACGCTGGGGATGTGGTGGGGGGCCCCAGTGCAGGGGGTCTGCAGGCTGTCATAGCTTCGGGTTCCAAGGACAACCAAGTGAGGCTCTGGCACTGTGGCACTGGGCAATGCCTGGGCGTTGGAGATGGCCATGTTGCTGCTGTCAGTGCAGTTGCTTTTACAAGGAGGTACGCCTACGTAGTGCACTAATTGCCATGTCTGATTTGTGTGTCATAGAGCCACAGTATACCATGCACACTTTGATAGAACTCTCAATATCAGCTGCTGCAATTCTGCGTAGTGTGCTGTGAGATTTGACCTTGAGGACTGCTTAAACTCTATCTCTCTTGCTGGTTATGCAACATCCTCATGCTAAAGCTTCTTTGTTGTTGTTGTGAGTTGCTGCGGCAAACTGGTAGCAGCATTGCGTTTCTGCTTGACTTGTCTGATGTATCCTGCACACAGGAGCAACAAGCTCATGATCTCAGCTGGAGCAGACAAGCTCCTGAAGGTATGGGATGTAGCTGCAGCCCTAGCAGTCAACCCAACAGGGCAAAGCAATAGGGCTGTGCCAAGCCTGAAGGCCACTGCTGCCACCTCTGCGCATGACAAGGACATCAATGCTGTGGCAGTTGCGCCCAATGATTCTCTAATTTGCACAACATCTCAAGACCGCACCGCCAAGGTATTGCATCTGTCGCTACAACATCAACACATACTTTCCAACATACAGCGCAGCCTGCCGTCATCTTTGCATTTGCACATGTGGGTGTGCATGGGCAAAAGATGAACAGGTCACAATGCATGGTCTGGTCTTGGAGGAGTGTGTATTCTCAGTTTTTCCATGTGTGGGTCTTGTTTTCTCCTCACCCACAGACTATCTTATGCGTCTGCGAAACATTGCTGTGCAATGCAGATATGGCGGCTGCCAGATCTAGTTCTGGTGACGACGCTGAGGGGTCACAAGAGGGGTGTCTGGGCTGCTCACTTCTCCCCTGTTGACCAAGCGGTGGCCACAGCCTCAGGTGTGCAGTGCCTCCTCTGCAACACACGCCTACATTTTCTGCTGGCAGCCTCACAGGCTTTGTTGTGATTTGGTGTTTCACTGGCTTTCATCCCAACTCCATTACGGATGTTGATTTCTTCACGTCCTTTGCTTTGATACATTGCAGTGCATGATTTGACGCCGTACCCTCATAATGCTTGTTGACAAAGTCCTGGTTTCCAGTTATCGTTGGCCAGTATGTCTGGCAACAGCAGTATGCATTTCCGGTTGACAGCATACCTGGTATCCCTCAAGATCGTTTCCAGTGTGCGTTTGGTGCCACACAGCAGCCAATTCCTGAGGCTGCCATGCATCAATTTAAAGTTGCTGCTTGTGGTATGTTTGTCAGGTCTGTGTATGACCCTGTCCATAGCATTTTTGTCAGCCTTGTCTCTTATGTATGGTTGTTAAGAATCATGCATGTCGTGGTTCAGGTGACAAGACATTGCGGCTGTGGGCATTGGCTGACGGCACCTGCCTGAAGACCTTTGAGGGGCACACTGCCTCAGTTCTGCGACTCAACTTTCTGTCTGCTGGCACTCAGGTCACCACAGCTTGCAACGCATGCTTTCATGATTTTCAGTTTGCTGAAACTGTGCAGAATCTGTACCTTTGGTTGTATGAGCACATCATCTTTGATTGTTCTCAGGTCAGTCTCATCCGGCAGAATAACTTGCAAGGCACGCTCTCATGGTTGTCATTTTGATGGGATGTGTTGCAGTCTGCATCAAGGGCTGTGTGGGCACATCCCTGATCTGTGTGATCATGCTTTTGCAATGACCTCATCACTTTGCACTGCAAGTCATGGAGATTACTGACATCATCACTTTGCATTGCAATTCATGGAGGGTTACTGACATCATAACTTGACATTGCCATTCATATGGTGGATGACTGACAAGGCATGCTTGGTGTGCAGTTGCTCTCCAGTGGAGCAGATGGCCTAGTCAAGCTGTGGAATGTGCGCAGCACTGAGTGCCTCAATACCTTTGATGGTCATGAGGATAAGGTGTGATGCAGCTCTCACCCATTTCTTTCCCTGATTTTGTACTGACGTTCCTTTCCTTGAGCAGCTAGACAGTCAGGCAGTGCATGTGATCCCAGGTTGTGATGAACATAAAGAATCCTGCTCCAATGATGTGTCAAGAATACGCCAATTGACTGACTTGCAGCACAAGCTGTGATACGTATAGCAGACACTGCTCAATTTCCACTGCTGTGATAGCCTGAAACCCAGTGCTTTTACATGCAAGGTACATTTTAGTCGTTACTGTGACTAATCTGCATGTCTCAGCATGGAAGCTCAGCAAGTGGATTTGACATGTGACAGGTGTGGGCCATGGCTGTGGGGGGTAGCCAGGAGGGACTGGTGGCAACAGGTGGGGGTGATGCTCGGGTGCAGATCTGGGAGGACTGTACTCTGCAAGACAAGGCAGAAGAAGCTGAAGAGCAGGAAGTGACTCTCCTGAAGCAACAGCGTCTCTCCAATGCACTTCAGGTACTCATGCTTGGCATCCATCCCTCACATTCAGGCAAACACTGCAGCGCTGCTGCTGCTGCTGTGGCCTCAGTGCGACAACAATAAAGACTGCTGCAGCAGATGCATAGTTATTCTCTTGCTTGTTATGTATAATTAAAGTGCCTGTCCATCATCTCGACTATTTGGCCAGGCAAATAAAGGTGCCGCGCTGTCTTGTCAACATGCGCTACTTGGCCTTATGCCACTGTTTTACCTTTGCTGTACATGCAACATGCTGTGCACTCAAGACTGCTGTATACACTGCATTGCTGTTTACACGGTATTGCAACACAGATGGCGTTGCTGTACAGACGGCATTGCTATACAGACAGCTGTGTGAACAAGTCATGTGGGGTGCAGGACAAGGACTATACAGCTGCAGCTCAGCTGGCCTTTGAGCTGAAGCAGCCGGGACGGTTGCTGGCTGTTGTGAACAAGGCCTGTGAAGCAGGCCCGGCCAAAGCCCACCACATTTTGACCAACCTGGTGGGCAACCTCTCTGAAGAAGAGCTGAAGCTGTGCCTTGAGTACATCCGAGACTGGAACACCAACTCAAGGCATTGCAGCGTGGCTCAAGCCATGCTACAAGCCATTCTTGTGAAGCATCAGCCTCAGGTAACAGGCTGTGCTGTCCAGCTAAATAGCCTTCAGCATCTGATGCAACCATGGGTTGCCCTACCTTTTGTTTCTGGTGCTTTTGACATCACAAGCGTCACAAGAATGTGCCATGTGCACCATGTGATGACTTGTGCTGACGAAAGACTGTCATGTTGGTTCAGGCTCTGCTGAAGATACCGGGCATGCAGGATCTGATTGAAGCTTTAGCTTCATACACGCAGCGCCACTTTGCACGCATGGACCGCCTTGTGCGCAGCAGCTTCCTGTTGGATTACACCCTGGCCAGCATGAATGTGTTGATGCCTGGAGGGGGCCCAGAAGTGCTGGCTGCAGATGATCTGGATCAGCCTGAAGCGCTTGGATCAGATCTAGATGAGAGCACAGGTACTGAGGTGGACACAGACGCATTCATGCAGCCAACTGCTGACATACAGGCTGATGAGCATATACAAGCAGTACTGACAGACCAGCAGCAGCTGGGGCCATCTGACTCTGTTCCCATGGAGCAACAAGTGTCAGGCTTGCAAGAGGGTGCAGCTGAACCTGAAGGTGAGCATGAAGCAGTTGCGCAGCAGACCTCGGCAAAGCGAAGGAAATCGGCACCTCTGGTGTCACTGACCAGCCGTCCTGCTGTTCATGCTGGATCACAAACAGCTGTGAAGGCAAAGCGCAAGAAGGTCAAATAATGCTGATCTTTGCAATGCAGATCTTTGCAAAGTCAGGGACTCACCTCTCAATGAACCAGATTGCTCTGAATGAATTCTGATGTTGTGCAAGACGCACAAAATATGCAGGCACTTGTCACAGGTGGTATGTGCCGCACATATTATTAATTTACCATTAGGGGAGAACACCTTGTTTTCCAAAAATGCTATTATGACGTGAATGGTGCTTTCAAGCCCTCATGCACGCTGCTTTGGTCGTGCTCTGACATTTATCTGATGTCTGCTGTTTGGTGGACAAGGTAGTTTGGTGGACAAGGTAGTTACAATCAGTATCATTGCAATGCGGTAGGTCTCCGTTCTGGGCAACAGTCACGATCAGACATTGCAATCAACATGGGTGCGGCTTAATTTTTTTGGCGTAAATCTGCTGGCTATAGGCTATATATCATCATATCACCAGAATGTCATTCCGCCCTGGGAAGTGTCTTCTGACCGTCCTGAGTGTGGTATTCTTCGAAAACAATGCACAGATCGTTGCTTTGCAGCACAAATCACAGAAGTGTGCTGTGCATGCATGACAAGTGTGCATCTTAGGCACAGCCACCAAGCAAACAGCAAGATATTGGTTTTGCTGTTGTATCTCAGTAGATGAAATGTGCATTTTCAGAACAGATTACAAAGTCCTTACCAAAGCCATTACCTGAACTGCGGCAAATTGTAACACTTACTCAAGCTTCTGTATACATCATCAAAGGCCAGGCTGCACCAGCATAGCTGAGTACAGATGTTGCCTTTGGCAGCAGGTGTCGCAGCTTTGCAATTGCGCTGCTGTGCTTACTCAGTCTGTTACCTCAATACCTGAGTCTGACCAACAATATGCAATGCACAGGCACAGCACAATACATTCACACAGGCTGCTGGGAAGATGCAGACTGGCATGTCATCCAAGGTGTACAGCTGCCATGCAGGCGTCATTAAAGAGCTTTCTGGCTGCTGTGTGTAAAGGCACATCTCAAAACAGCCTGGGCCCTTGCTGCCCACATACTTGCCACAGAAATTGAGAAGTGCTCAGACCATATCTCGCTCACGCCTCCGACTGGACCCTGGTTCGCGTTCTCCATCTTCTCGATGCCTTTTGCTGGACCTGAGAGAGTTTTGAACCTTCATTCAACAGCATGCAGGACAACCATACAAGTCATGCAAGCACCATCAGCAAACCTGGCCAATTTGACAACCAATGCATGAGACAGGGCCAAACGTGAGTGTTGCTGAACCCTGCCATTTTGTTGTTGCAGACCAGCAGGGCTGCAGAGGAACCATTGAAAGAGCCAGTTTTCAGTGATGTTGCATGCTCTGCATTACCTGCCATCATCTCTTTGTACCGGAGTATCACGTTCACGCTTTCGTTCACTTGGCCTGTCTCTGTCCCTTTCTCTCTCTCTCTCACGCGGTCTGTCTCTACAAGATGACACACGCTGGGTGGAAGGATTGCCAACAAGCCAGCTTGTTGTTGGCTGGGCAGCCATGCAGCAGCTTAGCTCAACATGGGTATGCAGTTTACCACCTGACTGCCGTTTGCTGTGCCACCATGCTACAGGGGACATGGAGTTCACTGTACAAGACATGATGCAAAATATTGTACGCACCGCGGTGTGGCATCACGCTGGCCATAGCTATCTCTGTGACCATTTGCAGGCCTTTCTCTCTCCCTCTCGTGCTCTCTAGGACGAGGAGGGGGCTCTTCTCGTCGCTCCCGAGGTGGCGGCGCATCCCTGTCTGCGCCTCTGTCTGCCTCACGGCCTACATGTGGTGCCCTGCAGTGCAGACACACTTGAAGCAGATGCAGTCTACCAGAGTTACAGCAGTTTCCAGCTCTGGCCAGAAGCTATACCCAGATAGAGGTGACGCTGCCCATTGTCACAGCTGGCAGAGATTGTAAGCTATAATGGGCGCCAGTGTGCAATTTGCTTTTGCAAAACCCCTGTGCTGCTTGTAGCCTGTGAATGATTGCTAGCCATTCCGTGATCAGAAGAAGAACAATAATCAAGAAAGGTCACTACCTGTCACCCAAGGCGCCTGGCAGGGCATTGGGTGGCAAACCCGCTTTCATGCGCTTGTTGGGGTCTTTGGGCTCTCTTGGTTCCCTGCCCTCTCCCCCCTTGCCACCCCCCAGCCTTCTTGGTCTCCTGCATGGGTGTATAGCTCTGACCTTGCAAGCGGGTTATACAGACATCCATCGTAATTGTTTTGCAAATCACTGGTCAGACATTGTTTCAACAAGTACCACAATGCTAAGCAGCAGGTGCAGTTTCAATCTGCAAAGGCGAGGCGTGCACTAAGTCAATGCATTCAGTTGATATGCGCCTGCTTCAACATGTACACCTGTGAAGTGGTGATGTACACAAGCAGAGAAGGGAAGACATACCAGTTGGGAACAGTCCTGCCCCGTTCTACATCAACCACAACCCGCTTGCCCTCCACCTTTTTGCCATCTGCCCTTTTGTACGCCTCCTTCATGTTATTCTTATGCTCGTACTCAATGAAAGCATAGCCTCTGGGCTTACCTGAGCAGTCAGCTGCCACATGAGAATGCCCAGCAGTGTATAGACTGCACCAGATGCCGATGTACATTGCAACAAGGACGCATTGCAGCTGTTTGATGCATGACCGCAACAATCCACAACTACTGTGCAGCATTGCAGATGTGCTGCTGCAGTCAACAAGTCAAGAGCTGTGCTGACTAAGAGTGATTGGGGCCCATGCTGCTGATCTAATCACAAGAGTCAAATACTGCAATATCACTTGACATTTGGCCACAAAAGAATACCTGTAGCATCTTGTACCATGCGTAACCGCTTGATTGGCCCGTACTCTTCAAATTCACGTTTCAACTTCTTCTCAGTGGTCTCAAAGCTGATACGTGAGACAAATAGTGTCTTGAAAGCATCGCCCTGCAAGAAAAGGCACATGCCAGATTCTTCTTGCTGTCCAGAGCTTTGTGTGCAGGTACAAAGGATTGGCATGCACAGGCGATTGACAAGGCACACTCAGACAATCTTGTGCGAGCATTCTACAGCACCTGTGCATGAGGGTCATCTTTGGGATTCCATTCCTCTACCCCTTTCTGAACAGCATCTTCTGCCTGCAAGCACAATAAAGAGCCAAGCTTGCATTCATACAATGGCTTGACAACTTGATAGCGCTAAAAAACTAGCATGCATTGCAAAGTATACAGCTCATACCGCTTGCTTCTGCTCCTCAAGTACTCTTGTCTTCCTGCAAATGAGCATGCACTGAGTAAACTTGTAAACAAGCTCGACTTGGACACACTTGCTTGTCAGCTTACTTTTCAGCTTTGGACTCTTGATTCACTTGTGCCTGTGTCGCAAGCTCTGGATTGCGGAACCTACGCTCTCCCTCCACGTGTCCGTCAAGCTGAGGCTCATATTCAGGATCTGTTGGTTCAGGAAACAGGTGTACATATTGACCGATGCCGTTGTACGCAAATTTTGGCTTCCTGTGCTTGATGCTGGTTAGTGTATCTAATGGAGGTCTCGCTGAGAACAGTTCTAAGAGCTTCTTTGGGAGCCCAGTCTTGTGACCAGAAATCCCCTCTTTTAACCTGCGCTCCTGCTCGAGCTTGGCAGCAAGGCCGGGATTCCTGTTCCAAACACACGTTTCAATCCATTTGACCTTACAAGCATGGAAATCGAACCAGGCAGCGCACTTAAGCTCTTACGGTCTGCTGCCGCCTGTAGCTCTCTGCATGATCTGACCCCTTGTTTGCTCTTGCTGTCGAAAAGCGCGCTTGCAAAGCCCCGGAACAGAGACCTGGCCTCACAAAATCATACAGTATAACGTGTACAGCGATAGTGCACTACAACGTCCTGAGGCACACTCAAGGATACACTGCTGCTAAAATTGCTACACAGCCACTTTGACTTAGATTCCAGGCAACTTGACATTACTCATGATATGACCGCCGGTAATCTGCGGACTCACCAGGTCGTTGACAATGGGACAATTGCAAGCTTCAGCGCTTCAGCTGCACTTTACCTACTCAGCAATAGTACATGCACAGCAAGCATGCAAAACTTTTTGCGTGTATAACGCATGTGATCACGATGGGTGTCTGCATTAATGAAAAATATTCCTTTTGTGGTCCATGTTGGCCAACCTGATTGCACTGTCGCGTCAACTGGAATTACTGGTCTTGAAGGTGTTGTGCATTCGGGATGATGACAAGGCAGCCCGAGGATGTGAATGTCAAGCGAGTGCCGAAGTTGCAAAATCCCTTTGGCGGGCTCCATCTCAATTACGGACCCAAATCACATGTGCATGTGCAATCTGCCTCAGAATGTTTCAGACCACTTGTAGACTTCAGTGGATGGCCCAGTTTTATAAACTGCTTGTAGAAATCCGGGCTCTAACCTTAATGTGCTTGTTGCTGCTTTCAATACGTATTGTATACTTAGTTCAACGCTTTATTGCTGATCTCAACACAGTATGTGACTGTCTTGTCAGTAGAGCCATGTCGGTTGCTGTTGGTGCACATCCTTGTCGTCACGGCAGACTCACTGCACAGGAGATGATCCAGCCTCCAGAGGTTGGTGGTAATGGGCTGTTTAGCCATTACAGGGGAATTCCGAATGTTGGAGACTGGGGCTCGTCTGCTCCCCACACGGTCAAGCAGGGGCCTGGCTGTCGCTGAAATAGTGTAGAGACCAGCATGCGCCCCGGTTGGACACTTCGCGACACAGTTTCCTTTCAATCGAGATCCTTGCGAGCAGTGGGACACTTGGCAAAGGTAGCCGCCGAGGGCGCGGCAGGGTGTGCAGCTGATGAGCAGAAGACTCGTACTGGGAGTGCACCGGGTGTTGTGTCACTTACCAGCCGAGTTGCTGCCAGAAGTACGGTGCGCTCCCTGCATTCAGGGAGCAGTTAGCTATCACCAGTCATCCGCTGCGCTCAGCCATTTTCCTCGGGGCAGCAGGCCCTTTGCAGCATCTGTTTGTCAAAGTCAGATTCAGGCAGCCCAGGCCAGCATAGCTACAGAGCCAGCCAGTCCACCCGATTGGCCAGAAGCTTCTCAGGAGCAGGATGTACCTGCAGAGCAGTACTCCCATTCAGGCAGAATCACAGGACCATATGTTGTGACACCAAAGCCTGTCTTTGCTGTGGTGGAGCTGGGCCCCACACAGTTCAAAGTCACTCCTGATGATTTAGTGTATTCCGAGAAGTTAAAAGGCGTAGATGTTGGCGATGAAGTATCACTCAACAGGGTGTTGCTTCTTGGTAATGCAAAGACCACAGTGATTGGAAGACCATGCATCCCTGGAGCCAAAGTCATGGCCGTTGTTGAGGTATTCTCTACAGAAACATGTTTACCTGAGCCAGTTGCAGACGTGAGCAAGCATGTGGAAGTTTATCATGCTTGACAAGCTGTCTTGATCTTGCAGGAGCAATTTCTGAATGGCAAGGTGCTCATTTTTAAGAAACGGCGAAGAAAGAATTCAAGGCGCCTCAATGGTCACAGACAGGTACAGTACTGAGTAACTTGCCTATATGCTGACAAATAAAAGTGATGGTGATCAGACCAGCAGTGTCATAAGGCAAAGCCTGCGTGGTGCACAAGGCACATTGCCAAGCTTTCATATTTTCATGCAGGAACTGACAGGGCTGCGCATCACAGATGTTCACGGTCTGGAAGCAGCTGCATCAGGCAATGTGCTGTAGGTAATCACCATGCATAATTCGACAATGAGTAGACAGCTGTCTGGCAATTCATCAACAATACAAGAGCACCATGGGAATGCGGCCGCTGTCATACACTGTCCCTTTATGGAGCACCCTGGACAGACTGAAGGCTGCGCAGCATGCTGAAGTGCCTTGTGGACATACAAACCTTTTGGCTGGTGTTGACTGCTGGTTGAGACCACCAGATACATCAGTGCTGCACGTCCTTCCCCAGATGTCTACATTGGTAGCTACTCATCAGAGACAAGACCAGAGTTGTTGAGCAAAAACTGTACTGCGATACACTCAGAGTCTCAGGGATGCATTCCGATGTGAGCATGAACTTCGCTGTGAGCTATTGTGCATGATTGCAACAGACAGATGACATCTTACTGTGGCAAACAAAGTGTTGTTGCTCACGCTTACAAAGCTATGACCTGCAACTACAGAAATCTCTGCACGGGTACGGCCTGTTCTACCGAGCGCTGATCACGCGATGCGTAGGATTGCGGCTGGGTTCACTGACCGGACACATGCTTCCATATGTTGTCACATGGGCTTACGGATGGCATAATGAACGCATGCCGAACTGCCACTTTGGGCTTGCGTCTGCTTTGCGACACAAGACAATTCGGAAACCTTTGCAATGGTTGTCAGTGTGAACGCGCTGCAGGTGAGCTCATTGCACAGGGCAGGGGTGCTGTCGAACCTGGGAATTCGACTTCCAGTTTAAGCAGTTGGATGCTGCAGGGCGTTTGCCGGGCGGGCGTTGGCAGCTCATTGGCTCTCCGAAAGCATGCCGCTGTTGTTAAGCCTACATTGGTCAATAGGCGTTCTATGCAAAGCGTGAAGAGACTGTGCACAGCAGTCTCAACGGCTACACCCGCTCAGGTACAGCGGCTAACGGGTTGGCTGCGCGCTTACGCGCAGTGAGGTCAAAACCTGGTCAACATCTTATGAATCTGCAGGTACACGGTTCCCCAGTGCAGGGCGACTCGCTCACCACCGTCGCGGGAGACTCGTTGGACAGAGAGCCTGCAGGCCAAAGCCCAGATTATGCCCGGTTGGCCAAAGATCTGGACAAGAAATCTCCACTAGAGATCATGGACCACGTGAGCCATTGCACAGACGAATGCACAGGGAAAATAGAGACAATGAATGCTGGTAATTTATGCACTTCTGATGGTAGTGTTGGCTCTGCAGGCCTTGAAACAGCATGGTGAAGATATAGGCATTGCATTCAGCGGTGCAGAGGATGTTGCCCTTGTAGAGTATGCTCACCTGACAGGCCGCCCATACCGAGTGTTCAGGTATTTCAATGCCAAACTTGAATGCATTATGATTGCATGGGAGCACCTGTGCATGGGGGCACTTGTGTGGTTGACACCACACACTGTTTCTGTAAACAGCAATGTGGGCACTTGCATCTAAGAATTGCTGGCTGTTTAGTCCTTCTTTGCTGCATGCACATGGGAATGCATGGTGTATGCACAACTGCTGTGAGCATGGCAACTGCAGCAAGGCACCATAACATGGCATGCATAAGTCATCAGTCAGAGTCCTGCAAATGCTAAAACACAGCACAATGCGATGTGGCTTTGTCTGCAGTCTGGACACTGGCAGGCTTAATGCTGAGACTTATCAGTTGTTTGATGCTGTCGAGAAGCACTACGGCATCAGGATTGAGTATACATTCCCAGATGCCCAAGAGTGCATGGACCTGGTGCGCACTAAGGGCATGTTCTCATTCTATGAGGATGGTCACCAGGAGTGCTGCAGAGTCCGCAAGGTATCATGCTCTTCCAAGCTGACCCTGTCTTGCAGATCTCACATGTGACATACTTGCTTCTTGGTGTCAACGCATTGGCAAATCCTGCTGTGCTTGATGCAACTTGCAACATTGAGCATGCAGTCTTTGCACACACAGTTTGCCTCAGGCATGATTGCCAACATCACAATGATGGTTGCTGACAGCAAGCACCCAGTTGCAACAAAGTGTTGCATTGCTGGATTTTGAGGACATGGCCAACATTGTACGCCGACAGCCTGCCTCAGCAGTGTAGGTGAGGCCATTGAGGAAACAGCTGAAGGGGCTGAAGGCATGGATCACAGGGCAGCGTAAGGACCAGAGCCCCGGCACTCGATCAGCTGTACCTGTTGTGCAGGTCAGTGTCACACACTGAGCACTTCCTTTGTGCTGCACACATCAGTAGGTCTGCTGCTGTCACAGCCGACACAAGCTGTGTCCCTCTGGCACGTCTGTGTCACCATTGGACGCAGTAACAGTTCCAGTGTGATTGTACATGCACTCAGCTGCATACATGCAAAAAAAATGACAGCTGTATGCATATGTCCTGTCTCAGCTTGAGTATGCATGTTGACCTGTGAGGTTGTTTGCTCAGGGCCCTGAGGGGATTTACAGTGCACATGTCCATCGTGCCCTTGCATCATTGTTATACCAAGCATCTACTCATCATTCAACATACAGGTGGATCCTGTATTTGAGGGGTTGGAAGGGGGCCCAGGCACTTTGATCAAGTACAACCCCCTCAGCAACGTATCCTCTCCAGAAGTCTGGAACTTCCTGAGAGCAATGGTAATGCCCTCATCTTACCACTCTGCACAGATGCAGCTGTGCTGCAGTTCACTGCTGTCTCAGATCCAAAGACGAGCCTGTGAGGTGATTGGAGTTGACTGTGGTGCTCGCCTGGTTGTCAGGAAGCCTGCAATTTGACAAATCGAGTGTAGCACCCCAGTCATGTAATACTGAAAATGTGAAGACGAGAGCATGTTGTGAAGCTGGGGTGCTGCCCTGCAGGGTGTGCCCACAAACAAGCTGCACGAGCAGGGGTATGTGTCCATTGGGTGTGAGCCCTGCACCAAAGCAGTGCTGCCCAACCAGCATGAGAGGGAAGGCCGCTGGTGGTGGGAGGTAATGTCCCAGGCCAGCCATCATTGCTCTTTGTGTTTGCTGTTGACCATGAGCATCCTGCATTATGACCTGCACATCAGGTGTACATGTCTTCTGCACACACGCACCTGCAAGTATGTGCCTGCAAACATAGCTACAATGAAGCATTTGACAAAAACAATGTCAAATGCTTCATTCCCAGACCTGCATTGCCGTTCTGACAAGTCAGCAAGACAAAAGTGCATGAGCAAGCTTGTGAGTCAGCTTCCAGTATTGTGGTGACAGAAAGGTTGGTGTGCTGTTAAAAGGGAGTATGGTAAGTCAGCATGACACTGGCTGTTGCTTGGTGGTGCAGGACGCTACAGGCAAGGAGTGTGGTCTGCACTCAGGCAATGTAGTAGAGTCAGCAGCAGAACAGGCTAAGGAGGACTTACGAGACCTATTTCAAGACAACAGTGTAGAGGCAGTCAGCAAGCAGCAGCTGCAGGAGATGATGGACGGCAAGCGTGACAAAGACACTCTTGTGGTGCTGTACGCGCCTTGGTGCCAGTATTCCCAGGTAAATTGAGCATGGCAGGCACCAGATGTGTGTTCTCTGCATGTGTTCTCTGCATGTGTTCTCTGCGTGCGCTGTGCGGCAGAGTGCTGCCAGACCATACATTGCTTGAACAGGCAAAGGTGCTGCATCTGCACTCTGCTGACAGTGCATCAGTGCATTCTTCACCGCCTCCTGTAGCATGAGCACATACAGGGTGTGTTTGACATAGTCACTCAGTGTCAGGCTGAATACCAGCACAATGTTGATGTGAAGCTTTGTATTTGCAGGCAATGGAGGAGTCATACATAGGCCTCGCTAAGCGGTATCAGGGCTCTCAGCATGTCAGAGTTGCAAAGTTCCAGGCTGACACCGACAGAGAGTTTGCTGGCAAGCTCGGGTTGAAGACATTTCCTACAATAGTTATGCTGCCCAAGTTCTCAAGCTCTGGTGTGGTCAAGTACCCCACTGAGAGAAGAGATACAGACAGTCTAGATATGTGGGTGAAAACAATTGCTGGATACGAGTCATAACTTCTCGGCATGTTCAGCACCAGAATGGGGTTTTCACGTTGTTATCTTAGTGCTACGTGCACACTTTGTGCACTGCCATTGCAGTACTCTATACTCTATTACTGGAGCTCTGACTTGAGCCAGCTGTGCATGTTAGTCAATACAGGGATGTTGAATCAAGGCAAATTATATAGCACATGCAAGGCTGTTGTCTGAACTTTCACTTCGCGTACTATGGCTGATGCAGCTGCATATAGCAGACACAGTCAAGTACTGGAAGAAAGGATGACAGTAAATACTTGATTTACAGCTTGCTGCACCGCTCGCTGTTGTGTGTGCCCGCGTTGACAACATGACAGACTGGCTGTACTACAGTATGACAAGCAGTGCTGTATGACAATGCTGAAGCAGAACAGGTGCTCGACGTACAATATCAAAATATAGACTTGCAAGCATGATGAGTGATCCGCAAGTGTCCATCGATTTGTACATCAGCAGAAGCAGCATCTATTTGAGCTGACATTGAGCAAGCATAGAAGCAGCTGAATCAGATACTGCTTTTTTTGATTTTGCACAACAATAAATGAGGGCTGGGCAGCAGAGCAATCAGAGCTTGTGTACATGCAGCTGCAGCCTGCAGGCTGACACCAATAGAGAGTTTGCTGGCAAGCTTGGGTTGAAGACATTCCCTGCAATAAATGTGCTGCCCAAGTTCTCAAACTCTGGGTGGTCCAGTACTGTATTGAGAGGAGAGAAACAGACAGTCTGGATATGTGGGTGAAAACAAATGCTGGGTACGAGTCATGGTGTCTAGGCAAGATCAGCAACAAATCAAATGTCTGCATCAATATCCCAGTGACACATGCACAATAATATTATGTGCACTGCCATTGCAGTACCTGTATACATGTAGCGGGATTTGCAGCCGTCGTCCTAGCCCCGAAGGGACTTTGCTTGGTTCTGGTGATTTCTTTTCTCCGTATCGGTTCGGCCTTGTCAATTGAGGGCTCCAAGTTGAGCCAACTGTACAGCTGCCGTCAAAAGTCTGCTTACAGTAATGGCACTGCTTCAACAGAAACCTTGGAGTGAATGCTGTGCGCAATGCAAATGACGGTGATGCCAGCCAGTCTTAGCAGACGAGCCTGCGCACCTGCTACTGTGACCGTTGTCGTTGAAAACGCTTGTGCCGCAAGCTGCAAGGCTTTGGCTAAAGCAGGTTAGTGAGGCAGAAAAGCTGGTGTCAGCCAACAGTCAGGTTCGAGGCTGCCCAGCAGGCAAGATTCATGGGAAGCGATACCCTGTGAAGATCAAACCTTCTGGCAAAACAGGCCAGCTATCTTGCCTAGTATCTGCTTTTCTCAGCAAAGCAACAAGCAGGAAGCAGTGGCTGTTTACACAAGGGTTAGCAAAAGCTTGCTGCCTGGACAAGCTTGCCTCTGACAGAGGTTGAGCCTGATCAGTCAGCAAACCTTTGTTTTCAATGCAACTACTCGCAGAGGCTTACCTAGCACATTGCACAGCCTGTGCAGAAAAATTGCGAGAGTTTATAGCTTGCCAACAGCTTATACCGTGCCTGGCTGAAAATTTGAATCTGGCTAGGGTTTGCAGGAATCTAAAGAGCTGGGGTAGCAAAGTTGGGTGTGCAACCCCTGACGGTATGGTGACTGATGTTAATGTGTCAGTTTGGGATGCACATCAATGTTCAAGGCCACAGGAATGCAAATGTGTGTAAGCAGACTTATGATGCCGGCTGTACATGTTATAACTGCCTACCATACATCATTGCAAGGCCCGTAGTTTCATGCCCGTAGTTGTACCGTCAGTGGCATCATTAGTAACGGGGACAACAGCAGGGGCCCGGGGGGAAGCAAGAAACAGGGCTTAGGTGAGAACATTGGGTAAGATCCTGAAATTGATCAAATGCAACCAGCTGCACTGCTCTCATGTCTAGTGGCCAGCAGCGCTCAGCTCAGATCTAGCTTCCGGCCTCAGGTGACCTCGTACATACACACTCAACACAGCACAGACAGGCTTCACAGCTCGATTGTAGTTCTACTCTAGAGGTCTCCGCGCATCAAGGCTCACGTCTGGCGACGACTGCAACCAGTTGCAGGGAGTGCGGAGAGCTTGTTACAAGAACAGCCTCCAACCGCCTCCGACCTGCGTTGTTGCGCAGAGCAACGCGACGGGCGCTTTCGTCGTGCCGTTCCCTTTGAGTGCACGCGTATGAGGCAGGTACGAGGTGGCTAAATTCAGTCCAGCAACAACCGCACGGCCTTCATTTTTGCAAGCCGCAAGCTCGTCTTGTATCTCAAGATGGGCCGCAGCAGCATGGCGTTGTTCGCGGTCTTCGTGTGCCTGATCGCCGTTTCAGTTGTTCACTCACAATCACCCACTCCGGATCCGGTGCCCAAGCTTCTGCCTAACGTTGACAGCAGCTGCGGCCGTCCGGCAAAATTCGTTGTGATTCCGGGTTGCGTCAGTTCCCACTGGTATCAGGCCCTGTCTGTCATTCAGGAGCTGTCGAAGCGCCGTCATAAGGTTCAGGTAAGCAGCAAGCTGAGCATCTCGCCGCTTGCGATTGCTTTGCTGTGCTCAAGTGCACGCATGCATCCAAGCCTTGACATGTCTGCCGGAGTGCACCTTCCTTCACCACAGTCCTTTGCGTCCATCTGCATCACCATGCATGTGCATCAATTTCAAAGCCTAAACTTCAAAGCCTAAACAGCAGCAATTGTGATTGCATGCAGGTGGTCTTGACTTCAGAGTACACAGACTCTTGGCGGCCTACACTCTCAGAGCTTCCCCATGTCAGCGTGGTGTCGTACAACACCTCAGGCTGCGGTGAGATGGAATTGCGGCAGCAAATCCGGGTAGCTCAGCGTGCTATGGGGCTGAGTGGAATACGTGACATCTTTGGTCTGCCCAAGCACTCTGAGCTGCTGCTGCAAGACACAGAATTGCATCTAGAGATTCAGGTACATTGTTCAAATTGCACCCACCAGGCATTGGTGAATCCTGCGGCTGCCACAAAGTAAAAAATTATGCCCGTTTCCCACTGCTGTTTCAACAAATGTATTGAACTTTGAAAACATGTGAACAAATGCAGCGTCTGCGCAACAAGCACGCCAGCAAGAGCATCTATCCAGTGTATTATCTGCTCTCAACAAATTGCATCAGCTGTTGACGCTGAACAGATAAGCAGACACACTTTTGAAATTTGGGGCACCAGCATGCAGGACTTCTCACACAGGCTCAAACTTGCGCCTGATGCAGAGGTTTGGGGCAGATCTGGCTCTGGTTGATGTTGTGATAGCTGGCGGAACAGCCTTGGCTGATAAGTTGGGCATTCCAAGGCCATCCTTTACATCACTGGTGACCTCCCTCCCATTGTTGGTCATGCATATGGCTCAGGAGTGCCTCTGCTGTCAACAGTCCCACAATGGCAAACCAAGCTGCCCAGGAATATGGTAAGCTTGTTGCAATCAGTGTTGCTGTCATCAGACACGACTGTGAAGCTATCTCATGAATCGAGGCATGAGTTGTCATAAGCAGTGCTGTGCCAAGCATGCTTGGTGTGAGCAACGCCACGTCAAGCACTGCTGTCTGAAGTATTTTTGCAAACACACAGGTTGTCTTGCTCCTGCTTGTTTTGGGCTGCAACACCAAGCCCAGGTCAACATAAGGCTCAAGTCAAACAAATTTGAAAGGCCTGGCAATTACTGCTATTGCAATTCAGCCACATGCTGTGAAGTCATCATAGATTGTGCAAACCATACGGTTTAGATGTGAACACTCTGCAGCACCCGCCAGATTTCCATTCAACATATTCATGCCAGATTCTTGTTGCCTGAATCTCCTCTGGCTCCTGCTTGTCCCTTCTGCTGTTCCTTTCCTACTCTGGTCTGATGGATTTGGTTGACAAAGCGCTGGCAGGTGGTTGCTCAAGGCGTTTATGTATGCATACAGAACTTCTGGCAACGGGTTCAAAACCTGCTTGGCCACCTGATGGTCAAGGGTGTTTGGTGCTATGTGATTGAGCCTCTCATGGACGAGTCTGTCTGGTGAGCATTCAAAACGTGCCTCATCTTGTCACAGCACCTCTTGCAGCGTTTCAAGTGGGATGAGGCTGAGCAGATAGATGCTGCAGCACCGCATGCATATCCCTGACCCTGAGAAAATGAATGCTTATGCCTGTGTTGTGCATTGCAGTGCAGTGCACTGCAGCAGGATGCTGAATATGCAATGCAATGCATTGCAATGCTGGAAGAGTCTGCATGACTGCACATCATCTGCAGAAGCAACATTGTGAAAGCAGCTGTACAGTGCTGATCCAACATGGGCCTTGTTCTGCGGCCTCGCAAATCTACTCTGCAATCACAGAGCGTTCACCAAAGGCACTGCAAGTAAACTGACGATGCAATGCATTTGCAACATACATCAAAGTAACTGTATGTGTGTGTATGTGATACATAATCATTGCTGGTCATGACCGATTTGTCACCTGGCAGAGGCGATCACCTGTTTGCTTCACTGTGGCTTGATATGTTGCCACAGGCTTCTTGCATACATGTATCCCTGATGTGTAGTTCTGCTGCAACATGAATGCAGGCAGAAGTATGCTATCCCTCCTTACTCATACTCAAAGTCCAACTGACAGGCTGCCCTAGTCTTGTTGCACTCTGATTGGGCGACCATCAATGCTGAGCCCCATATAGTCTCAGTTGGGGCCCTTACAGCAGCCCCAGCAAAGGCCCTGCCCTCTGACTTAGAGGGCTTTGTGCAGTCAGCTGGGGAGCATGGGGTGGTGTATGCCTCCCTTGGGACCACCGCCATCCCAGGTTTATCATTCTGCTCAGATGTGTTTAGGCAGATTTGCTTGCAGGCTCTTTCAGGCATTCGAGGCTGCGCAGTCTTCTCTTGTCAGGGTGTGGATACAGTCAGGTTTGAGCCGGGGTCAAGCTGAGAGCTGTACGAGGGCAACATCCACACCACTCATCACAACAGAATCTGAGAAATCTTTAGTCTGTTCATGCAGCCGACAGAGCTCACTTTAGTGGAATGTGCTGCCTCTGCTGACAACTTCAGCCACTGTCCATTTGGCTGCTTGTTGTGTTACACACAACTATCCTGCTTGTTCAGTGCAATGCTTGGACCTCTTTGATGCAACAAATCTGCTGTTCAGAAAGCAGGAAAAGCCCCCCATCGGGGCATGTGTTGCATGCAGAGGTTGCAGAGCTGAGGGCCATTGAGCAAGGGCTGGCTGCAATGGCCCCAACCAAAGCCCTCTGGAAGCTGTCTGACACTGACCGGGTCATGCTGAACAACAGCAGCCTGCCTGTGAGCAGCAACATCAAGGTGGTGAAATGGGCCCCCCAGAATGATGTGCTGGGGCACCCCAATGTCAAAGCTTTCTTCACTCAGGGTGGTGCAAACAGCTTCAATGAGGTGAGCAATGCATTTGGAGTCAGCTTTAGCAGCTCTGGCATGATGGTGATGACAAACAAACTCTGGCAGTATTGCAACGGCTCTGACCTCAGCAAGCAGCAGCCTTTGTCATTGCAAGCTGCAAGGCCACAGCGTGCTCACAAGCAGTCCTAGACATCTGCCAACAGGTCTTCTTGTTTGATGCATGCTGAAGTTGAACCACGATTTTGATTCTGACAACAAACTTTTCTGGGGGGAGCTGACCTTGTATTGCGCACGAAAGATGTCTGGCAGCAAAACAAATGGTTTTGGGGGTATCATCATTGGCAGTTCGGCTGCAGGCGTCCTATCATGGAGTGCCTATTGTGGGCATGGCCTTGGTTGGGGAGCAGCCAGACAACCTAGCAAGGGCTGTGGACCGTGGGTATGGCCTGACTGTGAATGTGAAGAAGCTAGGTAGCCTGGCCCAGGATCTCGAAAAAGCCCTCAAACGCATCCTTGGTGACCCTAGCTTCAAGGCAAATGCTGCTAGGATCTCAAACATCATGCGTGCGCACAGGCTAAGTCCTGCTGAAAAAGCGGCAGGCAAGTTTGAGCTCCTTGCCGTATCTAGATTGCCTGCCCAAGGCACAGCTTCACACTCCACTAGTGTATTTGCCATGTATGCCAAATGGTGCAAGACTGTCCATCATACTGCTCCGTTGTTTAGGTCATTTTGCAGTGCAGGGGTATGTAAACACGTGCTGTGTGTGAGGCTCAATGCCATGCTTGGCGCAGTTTTGCATTGTCAAGCTTGCAGACTCACAATTGAAAAAACACATGTGCAATGCGAGCTTTGACAGAGTCTCACAATTCTCAGAGATTTGCACAGTGGTCACTCTTGACTGTATAATTTGTACCGTGCCTGTGCTGGTTTTGCAAAGTTGATGATCAGGTGTTGTACCCTGCCTGGTCGGCTGCTTGTGTGCTAGCGCCCTGTTTTTTGCATGTGCAGCTGTGCTCTATCTATCAAAAGCCTTTGCCTTGACTGTGTCAAAGGTCATGTACATGTGTGCAGATGCACTAGAGCATGCAGCATGGACGAAAGGGTCCAGGCACATGCAGCCTCTCAGAGATGACCTAAACTGGTTCCAGCACAGCTCCATGGACGTCATCCTGTTTGTGTTTGCTGTGTTGGCAGCAGTCATAGCTGCGATGGCCTTGGTAACAATTCGTCTGGGTAGACGCCTGAAACGCTGGCTGGCCAGAACTACACAGCATGAACATCAGGGCTGACAACAGGTAGTGGTTTTCTTCTTGTGTTGCTTCTCTCCCTTGGCCCACTGGTTCTCAGGGCGAGTCACAGGCATAAAGGCATTTGGCGCATGGGATGACGTCCCATGAACATACATGTTTGAAGCCTGACTCTGTTTCAGTTACAGCTTTTCAGCTGTGACCAGGGTTGGAACATATATGTGATTGTCTGAGCACAGCTCCACCTTGGAAACATATATGTAACAGAATCAGTCTACAGGTGCAGGCACGTTTGACAAGAATAGTCATGATCATCCACACACCATGTGGCACAATCAGATATCAAAGCAGCTGCTGTGTAACATCACAAAGGAGCATTCACATAGCAATGTAGATGTCTTTGCAACAGACTGGAGGCTGAGACCACAGCATTGCTGACCACACCAGTGCGGCGATGATTGTACAATCATCACATGTGGCACCACTGACCACGGCAACTGCATTTGCAAGGGACCAGCTGAGTGTAGCAGCACCACCAGTGTCTGCATCCAGACAGCAAGCAATCAACTAGGAATCTGCTCAACCTGTGTCGTCCAGCCCCAGACCATTGGAGTGTTGCAAACATACTCCTCAGGCACACATGATGCGAATGAGAACTTAAGTGTGGCTCAGGGCCTCAGGTTGAGCGTGCACGTATACATTCCCAAGCATGTTCCATTGCTTTAGGCCTGTGCAGGTTAGCACCAGCATCTATTGTCAACAGCTGGTGGTTATATGATACAAAATCATGTGCAGGGTTGAAAACTTGATTAGTCTGCACAGAGCTGGGATCGCAGAAACAGATCTACGACCCATTGAAACACTATTGAAGGGCCTACGCTCTTCATGTCCTCACTTTGCCTTCTGGAAGTAAGGGCCCCCGCAACACTTTGTGCTGCCAGTGAATGACATGCTGAGTTTGTGGCCCGATCTTTGCTGCATTCCTCATGATGCCCAGCATCAGCAACAGCAGCAGCCTGAGCAGCAGTCGCAGCAGCAGCAGCAGCAGCAGCAGCCTGAGCAGCAGTCGCAGCAGCAGCAGCAGCAGCAGCAGCAGCAACAGAAGCAAAAGAAGCAACTGCACTGCGGCAGCAGCAATGGCCCTTGAAGAGGCCATGCAAACGCTTTGTGCCATATCTGTTTGTTGTATGTTGCTGTGGTTGTGGCCTGGTAGACCTTCTGTGGCAAGATCCTGCTTCATTTGGACTACATCATTTGAGAAATGTGTACACACGCTGCTGAACATCGGCTACAGTAGAACGATGCTAGCTGTATATACTTAGTCACAACGCTCTTGGCATGACAATAGGTGCTCCGGAGTCTGTCAGAGGAGTTGAAGTCAGCTTACAGGCAATACAGCTGTGGTTGCACCACATGCAAGTTTGAACAGATCTGTGAAGAAAAAAAGAAATGCAATGTGTAACGCCAGTTGGTGTGTGTAACGCCTGAGAAGCTTTGAATAGGGACCATACAGTAGGAATAGAAACTTTTAGGGACGATACAAACCATTCGTACATTTGCCGTCCCGAACGTACACACTCCACACTGGCCGATTAATAGTATGGACATCGATCAATTTGGAAAATGCAAGTCAATAGGCTTTTAAGTACTGGATCATGTTCTGTTCCAGCTGCTGCTTCAGGGGGCATTCACGGCATGATCCAGAAATCAATCTGAGTGAGCTACCTCGCAGGTTGTGATCACACCCACGTGGTTGGACATTGCCCTCGTCCGCAATTGCCCTTTCAGGTGCTTACTCACCTGATATTGATGCTGTACAATCCAGCTTGTCTAGACCTCTGCAGATCTCTGCAGCGTATACGCATGACCAGCTGGCATGAAGGGAGATCATTGTCTGTCTGTGCAGAAGTTGGTGATGTTGACATTCACTGGGCTCCCTGCCAAAGTCTCAATGGTGGCGACCAAGTGTGCAAAGAACTGCAACAAACACATGTGCACATAGAGGGGGCGCTCACTAAGAGTATGCCATGCAGTATATACTGTGGTCTTGCTCAAGCTGCTGTGCACCTCATCTAATTTGCCCATGCATATGCCCATGCATGCACGCTTTATCATGAAAATGCTCTGTTGAACTTTGCCAGTGCAGAGCATCAACATGAAGTATAACACTCATGTACATAACACACATGTGCACAGATCTGTCTAGATCCACCCGAATTATTGAGGCCTGATCAAAATTTATGAAAGCCACAAGGGATCCCTCAACACGTTGGTACCTGAAGGCACTGAGGTGTCCAAGTTGGGTGCCAAGCATGGCAAGCTTGGCAGCTTGAGTCAGGTTGAGAATTGTAAGAGATGCCTAGGCCTGCACCAGCGTTGCTCCGCTTAGAAGCTGCGTCCCAGACATGTGTCAGTCGTGCACATGCTTGAGGATGCTTCGCAGCAAAAGCAATGCTTGGTGAGACTTAAAGTAGAAGCCACTAGTAGCAGATGCTGTTGAATGCAAGAGGGACGTAGTTTTCGCTGGGACCATCCCCCATGGTGCGACAGGTACTGGCACCC
>JAABUK010003553.1_pt1 | contig 26283 bp, 5 predicted proteins | sample 5559141 | NCBI WGS metagenome assembly JAABUK01 (sample SAMN10711869, study PRJNA513367) | rock metagenome | isolation source: Antarctica rocks | place: Antarctica: Victoria Land, Pudding Butte nord | collected 2016-01-03 | reverse complement strand
CCACGCGGATCTGCCTCTCGTGCGGCATTGCCGCCAAAATCTACACCAAACGCAAGCAACCAAAGGTCGACGGGGTGGGTAAGCTACCGTGTTTTAGGTGTCGCAGGGCCGTCCCGATTTGGCAGGGGTGGGAATCGGTGCACAGGCGGGCTCAATATGAGCTGGGGAAGGGGCTGGGGCGGGGGTTTGAAGCCGATGGCGTGCGTCTGGAGTTGGGGGTTGTGGGGTGGTGTGTGGAGTGTTTGGAGCTTAAGTTGGGGTTTGGGATTGATCAGTTGTAGATGGTTTGAGCGGAGATGTGTATGATAGTTAATGAAATGGAGTTGGGATCGGGATATTTTGCCCTACCTTGGATGTAGATAGTCAATGGAATGGAGTTAGGATCGTGTTATGTTTTCCTGTCTTGAATTTGGATATATACAATCGATTAGTATGAAGACTTGAAATGATAATATATTTCCCCTAACTTTAGCTGAAAACGACCGATTTAGAACTCGATTGCTAGAAAAAAATCCAGCCTTTTGGTTGGTACCGGACTTTGGCTCCAGTGACATTCTTTACCTGTGTCGAGTTGGCACTATTTATCCTATCACTCAAGGTAGTATGAATATAATCTGAAGCCCACGCCACAAATACATGCACGGCGCATTTAATATTTGCATGCCTTCAGGAACTACGAAAGAAACGCTTATATACCACGTTTAATGCTCCCTCTTGCGCTCAACAGCGCCAACAAAGAAGGCATAGCTGTGCGCTTTTACCACTTAGAACACCATCTCTACTACTCAAGCGCACGAAATTTTGATCTATATGAAGGTATAGAAATATTAGGCGTGCACCTAGACTGTTTTAGAGAATAGGAATTATGGTATTATGAACTCCACTTGAATTGACATTGACAGGTATGAGATTTTGAAGAACATGTACCTCATACATTCCTATAGCTGTGCTAGAAAGCAAAATCCATCAAATTTCGTGGGCAATTTTGAGCTACTGTAAATATACTGCCTGGTCCACTTGAATTGATACCGACAGGCTTGAAATATTAAACCATATACAAATCAAGCACTGGACTCGCAGTTGACGGTCAAAAATGAGGAATCATAGCGTTTGCTATTACTAAAGGAATCTACATGTATCCTAAACACCCTACTCATCCTCCACCTCTTCAACCCTCGGCGCAGCGTGAGCATGCCTTTGCGCCACAGCATTGTTCTCAGTCGGAGTCGCAGTCGTCGTAGCCGTCCCACTCGCATCCCCTACAGCAGCAGGCTCTCCGCCCTTCTTGCTCTTTTTCGCCTTCTTTTTCTTCTCCTATTCCATCAACAGCAATTAGCCTCACGCCCCCTCCCTCAACAAACTTGAAAGCTAAGCTATAAGAAGCACTCACCTCTTGCCATCCCCAAACCGGCCTAAAACTATCGAAGAAGCCCACATCCTCGAAGAGATTTGGGTATAGCCATAGTCCGGGTGGGACTGTGAATACGGTCGCGCAGAAGAGTATTAGTCGGAAGATGGCCATCGCGAAGAATAATCCTATCAGTCCCAAGAACCCCATGCTGAGATACCAGACCCCAATCCTCAAGGTCACTGGCCACAGCGGGAACATCACCACCGTCATTATCAGCACCAACGCGCCACCCGCGTAGAGTTTCGTCCGCCACTGCGGCCCTTCGTACAGCCAGACGTAGTGCAAGTCATCACTGATATCCTGCTGCTGTTCAATCTTGACTGTCCAGAGTCCCTTGACTCGTTTCTGAGGCTTGGAAGGTGCGTGGTTGTGGCCGGCGTGGGGATCCGATTTCGAGACGCGGAGGGCGAGGAGGGAGAGCGGGAGGAGTTTGAAGATCTCGGCTTTGGGCGTCTGGGGCGTCACTTCCGGGAGTAATGGGTTCTTTTTGCGGGCTTTTTCGTAGGCGGGGGACTCGATTGCTCGGAGGGCGCGTTTGACTGTAGACAGAAGGTATTACTAGCAGGTTTTTTTAAGGAGAGCGGGGCATTGAGGAAGGTAAGGTACCTCTAAACATATCCTTCCGCTGCCCATCCAATATACATGTTCTAGACTTCAAATCCTGCCCCCTTAACCACTTCGCCAACGCTTGCGCCTTCGGGTCCGGTGCCCCCGGCTGAATAGGAACTTGCTGCCCTTGCTGTCCCTGCACTTGCGGCGGCTGTGGTTGCCCACCCTGTGCTTGTTGCGCCGCTGCCTGTTGAGCGGCCATTTGCTGCTGCCGCTGGTGGTTTTCGAAAGCTTGTTGTTTGAGTTTGGTGATGTATTGCTCGAATGTTACACCCTCCCTGCGAGCTGCTTCTTCGATTTCTCGCCGTTGCTGGGCTTGCAGTTGCTGGGGCGTCATTCCTCGTCGCTGAGCTTCCACTGCCAATTGGCCTTGCATGGCTGCCATTTGCTGAGGGGAAGGCTGGGCGCCTGGAGGTGGTGGTGCTGCCATGTTAGATCTGTTTTTCGAGAATGCCCTAGGAGGGAAAGGAAGGTTGAGGTTCACAATCCCTATTTTGCTTTGAGAACTTTCTTGAGGACACGATCGTTGAGGGCGCAGGGCTGACAGGGCTATCGGAACAAAGCTCGGCCGCCCCGAACTTTTATCGCCGGAATCTCCGTCGCAGCCTGGTTGATAATTAGATGGATGTACTGATGCATCTTCTGTTAGCGTCGTTACTCAAAGGGTGTCAAACCGTAGTGGTGGTTTTCAAAGTCATTTGGAGCTCTTGGAAATGAATGGCATGGTTCTTGGAATTTGTGATATTCTGCTCTATGGAGATCCATCCTTTTCTCATGGCGGAGGGATACATCTATATAACATCGATGTATGTTGCCATAATTGCACAAATTGAGGAAAGCTTCGACCCTTAGTATGTACGCCGCTGTACACGTGTGGGACAAGGTATACACACTTTTAGCAATATTCGTGAGCCGCCCTCAAGTATTCCTCATCACAACACTACGACGAGCCACACGGAGCCACTAACCCTTTCGAGGTCTGCAACGCCCAACATCGAATCGGAGCGACGCAGCTTGGGAAAGCTCTCAGGCCTTGTCGTCGACGATTTGGCCTCGCGTGAGCATATACTATTGAAACCCAGAGACTATACATAAGATGGCTAATTCCTATCTACCTGAGGATCTAGCTGCTCATTAACAAAGAAGATAGGTAAATAACCTCTAGAATAAACGCCCAAACATCAGACGATAGGCATCAGCAGGCACTAAGGGGGTATGCAAGGAAATCAAAACAATATATACCGATAATGCCACGTCACACAACACCGCCCTTTGGTTCCATCTAATCTGGTCTCAAAATCGTCTTTTGCGGCCCATCCTCCACCCTCGGCATACTAGTAACAGCATCGATAGTCTTCGGTGCCACGCTACTAATGTACCATGTAGTAGCACCTGCTCTCCGATTTCTAGCCCAGACATACACCTTTGCGAGCCATACAAACGTTAGATACGCGGGCATCCTCTTCTGAGGCATCAGCAGCGTTTGTCTCATCATAGAGCGTAGCTTTGGCTTCATATACTCAGGATCGCCAAGGCGACCCCAGCCGGGCCAGTCGTTGATCAATTCGCGCTCACATATTTCGAAGGCAAGGGCTTGGTGGTCAGGGAGGGCGGAGCGGGCGAGGGTTTGGATGTAGAGGTTCCAATTGGGGGAATTAAGCTCGTAGCCGCACTCTTGCAGATAGTGGATGGTGGCGTTGAGTTGGTCAATCTTGTGCGCCGAGACCAGGACTCCTTCACCGAGACTCATCATGTATTGGTGAAGGGGTAGATTGATGATGAAGCGGCGGGAATGTAGTACCCACCCAGGTTCGTTGGTCGCGGCCTTTGACCGGCAGGCAAGCTCCTTGGATTTGTCAAGTGCTAGATTCCAGCACTTTTCAATTTCCTCGTGGTTGCCAACGCGTCTGTAAGCCACCATCAAAGCACTGAGGAGACGCATTGGCGGGCTAGCTTCAACGTCCTGATGAGTAAATTGGGACGTCGTTTTTATGAAGAGATTGTAGAGCTCAGTAACCTTGTCAAAAGCAGCGTTTTTGCCGTGTAGAAAGATGAGGTATTCGAAGTAAGTAGACGAGAAGGCTTCGTTCATAGGGGCGATGCCAACAAACTTGCGGGGCTCGGAAGCTGCAAGCTCCGCAGGATCTAAAGTAGCAAGAGTCTGTTCGAGTGCTTGCTGTGCGCGTACAAGCTCCGTTCGATCTCCAGCTTCAGCCTCTGGGTCCTTACTCGACATGTCAATGGAAGCGGCCGCTCTGAGTAGCACGTTTTGTGTGCTCATTGTCGGACTGAGATTGCGCTCTATCATGTCTTTGTACAGCCTGAAAACCTCGCCATACTCTTTCGTGGCAAGGAATCCTCCCATAACGATGGCGTAGTGTAAAGCCGTTCGCTTCATGTTTGCTCGAGGCATGACCGTCTGCAGTATCTTATTGGCGGCTTTTGGATGTTTGGCAATTGTTAGACTGGTCATCAGAGTAGCGTAAGTCATGTTATCGGGCGCCACTCCGGCTTCTTGCATCTGGCCATGTAGCTCTGACACCTTTTTAACATTCTTGCGCAGGGCATGAGCGTTCAAAAGGATGTTCCACATGAAGGTCCGAGAACCCTCCAAGTCCGTATTCGTGAAATCCTTAACAAGACGCTCAGCTTCTGCCAGATCTTCTTCGTTGATATTAGCCATAATAAGAGTATCTATCATTTTCGCACTCGCCGTGATGCCTTCTGCTTTTGATAGCTGATAAATTTCGTTAAGACCATCCCGATCTCCTCTTCTGCCGTACATAGACATTAGTGCAGAAAAAGTTTGACGATCAGGCTTGAAGCCTTTCTCTCTTAGCTTCTTGAACCAGCTCAACGCCCCTTGGACGTCGCCGACACGAGCAAAGGTCGAGATAACAAAGTTATATGCCGTAAGTCCCGGCTTGAATCCATATCCTTCGCCCAACTTGTTGAGCATACATGTGATGCCATTGACGTCTGCTCGGCGGTTGTTAACATAAAGCAGGGAATGGTAAAGCGAATTGGACTTTGGCGTGCCATGTTCTACACAGTAGTCGTCAAACAGTTTCTGAGTAGCCTCCAGCTGTCCATTTTGCGCAAGCACTCTTGCAATCTTAACAGCAAAGAGTCGTGGGAGTGTCTTGAAATAATTCCGCCAGTCGTCAATAAGCATGAACACTCCCAAAATACTCTTCTCGTCAAGAAGTCGATTCGTGATCGTTGACAAGAGGTCGCGATCAGGTTTGAAGGCAATTTCCTTTCGAAGTATCCGATAGAGGTTCAATGCTCGGTGCCCATGCTCTCGATTCCCAATACTCAGAAGTTGGTTCATGGCCATCACCGGTATATTCAAGTCTGAAGCGTCCAGCACCCTGGCCTTCTGCAAAAGAGCCCAATGCTTTTGGACATTGAAAGCCCTTTCTTTTCGGCTGAAAGATCGTCGAGCGAGTTCCAGCGCGAAATCACGAGCCGCACCTGCTCCGTCTTGCGCTGCACGGTCTGCGGTTCCGGATATCGAGATTGCAAAATCTGCTGCAGAAACTGCCCTCTCAATGAAATCAGGCAGAGGCAAAGCATCTACTGTAGTCCATATCTCGGGGCTTGCGAAATACGCCATCTTCCCAACGGCCCAATACTGGTGCCAAATACTTATGGCTCGATGCCAAAGCTCATGCTGTATCGTATGACTCAAGATTGCAGCAGTCACAATGGAGCCGGATATCCTGGACCTAGCCTCTTGATGGATTGCGAGTGCAGTGTCGAGATCGTTCAAGGCAAGTGCAGCTGAGACAGCATGGCTGTAATGAATTGCTTTTCGCTGGGAGACAGGTAGGCTTTCGAAAAAGGCCACGGAGCGTTCGAGGTCTTTTGGTCGTTCAGATTTTCCTAAAGACCGAAGCATTTTGATGACTTCCTCAGGCGACAGCGACTGTGAAGCTTCCACTATATCCTGATAATTACGCCATAGCTCATCATAAAGTTCTGTCTGATCTTCAGTGCCGAAGATTTCGTCTATTCTCTTACGTATCGTGCCCATACTCCTGGGTGCCTTCGCGGGCGGGTCCGCAGACGCGTCCTGGATCTGGTCTTGTGCCTTTTCTTGAGTCGCCTTCTCACCCGTGACTACGGCCTCAGCAATTGAAGTGTAGTTCCTCGAGTACTGTCTGACGCTTAAAGCTGCGTTTCTGACAATGGAAGCGGCATTGTGATGCGCTGTTGTTGACTGTCTGAGTCGCCGCATGAGAGCCAGCGTCTGGACTGGGTACAGGAAGTGTAAAAATATATCCTGCAGGGCCCCCGAGAACTTTTCCCCCACGTCCTTGACTCCCCTCCTTGAACGTGACCCATCATTATGATCCGAGGTCTGCAGCAAGAGGATCCACCAGGAGGGTAAATCGATGTTACCGGCGCCGTGAGACCAAAAGGCATTGTGTAGATAACGGCGACTGCAAAAGGGCTTCTTGGAGCCTCGAAGAGCAAGTCGTCCTCCATATTCGAGGCATCTCGAAGCCCTCTCTATCATGCCCTGGCAAGCCTCCCTCCGCGTGTGTTGGTCTCGTCAAAGGTTTGGCGGTCATGAATGTATTATCAGGAAAAGATGGTGGCGCTGAAGATGCCCCGATCCGTGATGATGCCAAGACGACAGAAATGTACCCCGTTATCACCCCCCCTTGGGTCTAGGGTGCATGCCGCCCTACGGTCGCGGGTGAGCTGCCTGATTCCTATTTTTACCAAATGCTCCCTAGACATCTCGAATGCTGCCGCCTAAACTTCTTGAGTGCTGCTGCCTAGATTCCTTGCTGTCACTTGCTCATATCCCACTTGGCTACATCCTTGGCTTGACGGCGCAACCGTGCGCTTTGACATGGAAACTTATCAATAAATAACGTATAGACGATTGGTTAAGACGTTTGACGCTGCTGCCTTACAGAATCACAGCCGAATTGTGGTCTTTGGAACCCTAAAGAATTCATATGGACCTATATTTTTCACACATTGCAAAAGTCATTATCTAGAGACTGTCATGTATCCATTCTGTTCCGACCTACCATTCTCTTTCCATCAAGCCACTCGAATCCACCGCCTTCAGACCCCTTTGACCGAGTCAAAGGAATTGTCGGAAAGCTTTCTTGGCTCTCCACGGCTCGGACATTTCCTATTGAAGAGCTTCGAACTACCAGAAAGTCAAGTTCGTTTACACAGCTATGCTAGACGGACTATCGTTGGTTGCAAGTGTAATTACTTTTGTAGCAGGGGTCGTTGAAGTTGTCAAGAAAGCGAGGACCTTCTATCAAGCTTCGGAAGAGCTTAGTGAATTACTGGTATGTTTCGACATTTCACCCTCGATGTTAATGCTAGATTACCCACTCCTTTAGGAGCAGATCGAATAGTTTGCCAATGTGTTGGCAGAAATCGATGATCGGAAAGGGACCTATCCTTCCAATGTGATCACAATTCTGGGCAGAGCAAGGACAACCCTCGAGCAGTTGAAGATCCTTCTCGAAACCAAAATAATCACCAAAGTTAACAATTCCTCACGAATACGCCGAAGGGCGTGGGCAAAAGGGAGATCGAAAGTGTATCGAATCCAAAGTTCGCTCAGAGAAGATAGATTGAATCTAGTCATAGCCCTAACTGCCAATAATTCGTAAGTCATCGGTCCATATGGATTCGTCTGTCAGTGCTGATACGCTTCAGATCTTCGAACGCTCGATCCGAGACGATATTAACATCAATTAGTCAGGAAGTCGGCTGTTCCACAGATCCACTTATCAGCTTGCGTACACAGCTTTCCAACATACAAGACTCGGTATCAAAGACACACGATGCCGTTATGTTCCGAACGACTACGGTGAATTCGGTCTTGCAATCAATTTCAGTCGCCCCTCGAAGTCACTCATATCCAACCAACGAACTTCCTTGAACTCAAGGCGCTTTGAGCTCTGGAGAGTGGTATAACGAATCTACGAAGCATGAGACTCATGTTAATAATCGTGCAAGCCGTAATTACGCAGTCTCGAGACGATCGCTGTCTCCAAAACCAGTAACTCCCCCTCGAAGTCTCAGGAAACTTTTTTGCAGAATCATATACCGTAGACGCTCAGGTCCCAATATCCTGTCTCGTGGTCATCAATTCTTTCGAACAACTCACCCGGATTGACTCCAAGACAAACGTCTACAGGCTGTTTTACCTGAATTCATTCAGGCACTGGCAATGGCTTACCATCTCCATACAAATACCGTGCTCGTCCAGATATTGGGCTGCTACAAACACCGCGCAACAAGACGAAGATAGAAAGTGGCAAACCCCAAATCCTATGTCAGCTGCCGTCTTGCCGTATTCGTTGCTCAAAAAAATCCAGGTCTTTCTCTGCCAGGGAGAGGAATTTAACGACAATGCAAGAATGTATCTGTCCCTGTCGGATCGAGACTGTCAAGCGGCGGCCTCAGATGTCTCATACCGACGCACTCTCAACGCTTGGTCGGCCGTTGTCCACTCCGTCAAACGCCCTGACTTATCTGCATGATTTGGGATGTCGACGGTATGATGAGAATGAAGTCGTCCAGATCAAGATGGTGGATCCACCCTACTGTTTCTGCTCGTCCCTGAATGGCATACTGGTCTACGAGATCAAATTCAAAGATTCCGCTCCGACCGTCGAAATGCTCTACGCCATTCGTGTACTCCATTGCATGGGAGCTGCTGCCTGATTGCTATCCCTACTAGACAATATGTCTGATTCCTTTTATCGATCGATTTAGATGAGAGGTTGGTCACCAGGCGCAGAGTCAATTTAGATCTGTCTCTTGATCATGTGTCATTACAGAATTCAATTCAATCATCTTTTGCACTACTCATATTACGCACATCACGTTATTTTCTGACAAACTATGTATTTATATTGTTGTCACCTATGAGCTTTCGGACTGTCCTAAAGACATGAACTGAAATCAGGCATTTCTGCCACTAGCGGTTTTAATGAGAGTTGAGATACAAAGATCCAAACAACTACTTTCTCGTACCAGTTCGGGAGCGAAGCAACCGCTCGCTAGGTTCTCCAAATCAAGCATTGTAGCTGACGTGTACATGATCCCTAACAATTCCGTTAGAATACGCAATGCAACTGTTATAGAGGAGCAGGACACACCAGTGATTGGCAGTAATGGAACCTCTATCTTCCATTCCTCTCCACTGCGACCAAGGTTTGACACCGTCTGTGCTCGGGTTCCAGATTTTCTGACCCCAGATAACATACTTGAGGTTGAGAGAACCACGATTGTTCATGACCCACTCAGCAATCGGCTCTCCCGCGGAAGTCCTGACCTGCTCAAGTGTCAACAGCAAGAATTACTCGAGGAGAGCGAAGAGAATCATTCAACAAAACATAGACAGAGAGAGTGCTTACTCCGCCTGCCGAAGAGCACATCATATCGGTGGCCAACCCGCAACAATGGTCGCTGGTACCAGGGCAAGCGCAGTCCCTAATACAGTAGATCTGACGGACTTTGCCCGGATTGCCCGAGACGATCGCCTTGGCGCCATTGACGGCTCTCGCCTTGCAAGCCCCCACGGCCGGAAAACTCGGGGTGGGGTAACCACCACCGCCGCCGCCTCCGGGAACGCAGCACTTGAAATCGGCCGGACCGGGGCATAAGTCGGAGACGGTGCTAGATTGGCACTGGGACGTGAAACGGCAGTTACCGCCGTTGCCGCAGGATGGTTTGGTGCAGCACTTGATATCGTTAGGGAGACCAGGACAGGCGTTACTGATGTAGGATCCGCCGCCGCTGGAGCATTGGCCCGTGGGGATACAGACGCCAGGGGCCGAGCCTTGACCCGTGCAGGGGCCATTGTTGACGGAACGTTCAACCAAGGTATCGGCGTGGGCGATGCCGAGCCCAAAGAGGGAGGCAGCGGAAATGATGATGGAGGAACGCATATTTCTCTGATGATCGAGTGTGGTGTGGTAGGCCGGGGTTTCCTTCTTTGAAGAAGAATGTTTGGATGTAAAAGAAGAATGCTTGGATGTGATGCCTGGACCAGAATTGCTTCTCATGAGTTTACTTTATACCCGCAGAGAGGCCCGAGGAACGCGTCGTATTTCGCTTGTTCAACTGTTGGCAGACACAGATGTCGCCTCTCATGCAACGCTGGGTCCACCTCAACTTGGCAATGTCACCTCTGCCAGGCGGCCTCATCTTGGCAATATCATCTCTGCGGGGCCGTGAGCGGCCATCTCTAGTCCCTTCTGACCCCAACTACAGAGGTAGAATGACGTGCAAATCTGGGGCGAAAAGCAAAATCTTACGTACTTTTATTTCAGCTTCAGTGCATACCTCTGGAATCAGGGTCACAAGGGACCGAAACGGCCGCTCGAAGTCAGGCAGAGGTAGTACTGCCAAGATGAGATGGCCGCAGCATTGCATAAGAGGAGTCATCTGTTGCTGTCATTAGTATATGAGGTAGGGTGTAGATACGAATATGCATCTACAGGATCATCGAAACCGTTGAATACCTTGTCGCCAAGCCACAGCATAGGGGTCATCTCGCTTCTAGCGGCCGCTCATAGGCTCTACCTCTGGACCCTGCCGATAACCAACCAGAATTTCCCTTTCACCCTGCCGTCCTCGCTTAGGCCCCCGGTCTAGCGTCGGGGCTAAGCCGCCAGCAAGCTTAGCACCGGCCGCGTAAACGCGAACTATAAGAAAACGTACGCAGGCTATTAAACTACCGGTAAATATAACGAAATTAAAATAATACCTTAAGGAAAGAGTTAAATATTATATATAAAAATAATAAAATAATAATTTTATAATAACTTCTATAAATTATAAATATAATAATAATATAATATAATTAAAGTTTTTAATTATTATTATTTATATTATAAAAACTTTATAATATTATAGAAAATAATTATTTTATAAAGAATCCTCGGTAAAAATTAAAAATTAACTTTTTTATATAATAAATTAAATCTTTAAACTAGCGGGCTCTTTTTAAATTATTTTTTTATATTCGCGAAATTAATTTCTTTTTTACGGGGAAATCTTTATAATAATTTCTATAACTATTTTCTTAAATATAAAATAATAATTTAAAATTTTTAGAAAAATCGGTCGTAGGCCGAGTAAAAGTTTTTTAATATAATTATTAATTATTACGGGGTAGACTTTAGTAAAAGTATTATTATAGATATCTATTAAGACGGCGGGTTAAACTCTTTTATTAAAATAACGGGCTAAGCCCTATCGCTAGCCCTATCGGGACTAGGGTAAAACTAGGATTCTAGTATATTAGGGCCAAATCCTCTATAGAATAATTAATATCTTTTATATTATTTATTATTATATTGACCCCGTGTTAAATAGTAGTAATAGTAATATTAATATAGAATTATACTTTTTCTATATTAGTAAGAACGATTATATTAGTTATAAATAATAAAATAATCTTTAAAACAGTTAATATACTCCCTATTAATTACTATATTTAAAATAGTTTACTCTATATCGATAGCGAGCCTTACCTACGTTATATTTATTTAGTATTTTTATACTATACCCTACTACTTTAAATAAGTATTTCTAAGCTTTTTATTAAATTATTAAAATAATCTATTTAATACTCTTTTTATTTAGGGTATTTATAGTAAATATTAAATTAAATATTTAGAACGTCTCTTTATTTATTTCTCTTTTATTAATATAATTATTTATTTTAATAAACTACTTATTAAGTAAATGTCTAGCCTAGTAAATATATTATTAATTATATCTCTTATACTTCCGCTATAGAAAAAGAATATTAGAATACTAGTCTTTTAATACTACTCTTATTATTCGCCTAGTATTACTACTTTTAGTATTTATTATTAATTATTACCTTGGTTATTACCCTAGAAGAAGTTTAGTTAAGCTTTATTATAGTTAATTTTACTTTTTATTTATAAGAATTCCTATTATTAAGTAAATATATCCTAAAATAAATAAAAATTATTTTTAATATTAAACGAGTAGTTACTTAAATAATTATATAATTACTTTATCCTCCTATTAAAGTACCCCTTTAGTATTTATTAAAAAGGGCCTAGAAAGCGAAGTAGTCTAATAATAATCTTTTAGAGTATATTAAATTTAAATAACCTATTATATAACTACCCTAGGTTATAAATAAAATATCCGTAATACTATTTATTAATATTTTCCGAAGGGATATTAAAGAGCTATATTAACGCCTATAAAAGAAGTAATTTTTAAAGGACGAATTTAAAAATAAAGAAACTATAACTCCTCCCGAGCCCGAGTAACCTACTATAGATTCCGAATAAATAATATAATTTATAGAATCGTTAGAAATTCAGGCCCTTATTATTAGGCTAGTAATTAAAATAAAGAAAGGCCCGATAAGACCTTAAGATTTATTAGGAGTAAATAATTTAATTAGTTAAATTAATATTAATATTAGAATAAGCGCCTAGAATAAATTAAAACTCGAAGAGATTAAATTCTTCGACCTTAAGGGCGATAGGAAGGATAACCTATTTATTTTAAAAAAATATACTATATATAAAAACGTTTTCGACTTTAAGAATCGCGTTAACGATATAATTAAATAATACGGCGAAGAGGAGGTATAAAAGTTTTTATTTTTATATCTTAAAGGAGTAACCCTTAAATAGTTCTTGAATAAATTAAATATTAATATTAAGGCGTTAATACGTACCTTCGCTAGCCTTAAATAAATAGGTTATTTTATTAAATAATTTAAAATAAAAACACTAGAAGTTATACGTAAACTTTATTTTAATAAATATAAATTCGTTTAGGTACGTACTAGTAAAACGCTTAAATAGTATATAAATAAAATATTTAATTTAACTAGGGCCGCCGATATTCCTAGTATATATTAATAAATATTTATAATTTACGACTATATTAGTTTTAATTTTAAGTCTTTTATTAATCCGCCTAAACCTAGTATTTTATTAGATAAATTCCTTAATTTATTTAATACTAAGGAAGAAGTCTAGCTAGGAATAATACGAAATAATAAAATAACTAGGCCTCTACCGCTTTTTAAATTAAAGGGTTTACGATAAAACTAGTAGAATTAATAACTTAACTAGTTCCGGCTATAATAAAACTAGTTACTTTAAGTTATTTTTTATTAATTTATTAATCCGGCCTATTAGAATATATTAAATATCCCTTAAATATAGTAGTAATCTTATTAAATTTAAACGTTACTTACTTAACTATAGATTATTAATAATAATACTAGGAATATATCTTTCCCTCCTAGAAATAAGAATCGTCCTAACTTTTAACCGCGTTAAGAAAACCGCGGGCCTATAACCGGTAGTTATAATTTTAATTATTTCGGGTAATAATAAGTACCCCTTAAATATATAATTATTTACTATAAAATCGAGGTATAAAAGGACTATTTTTAGGAAGATAATATTATAGAGTAATAAATAAAAAAGTAATCTACGCCTAATATTAATTACGTTAATAAATAGAGTTATAATTAATAGTAAAAAGATTATTATAATAAATAAAACGAAATAGCCAGCTATTAGGTAACTATTATTAATTCATTTAAATAAATCGAGTATTATATTTATAAGAAGTCGTTCTCTTTTAAAAACGTATTATATATATATTTTAAAAGTTAAGGCTTAAATAGGAATCTTATTAAAACCTCCTACCCTAAATATTTAATTATAAATATTATTTAGAAGAGTAAATAGTCTTTAGTAATAAACGAGAATACGGAAACCTATTACTAGGTTAAAACGAATAACGAATTACTAAAATAAAAACCTATTATTAAATCAAACTACGACTCTTCTAAAAATACGGGAATAGGATAAATATTTAGGAAGTACCGGTATATTAGTATTCGGGTCGGCCTAAATTTTAAAATTAAAATAAAAAAGAGTTATAAAGATACTAGTTATAAAATAATTATTACCGACTATAAATTTATAGTACGTTTTTTTTTAAAAGTTAGAATCCGTACTATAATAACCCTACTCTAAATTACCGGTATTAGTATTAACTATTATATTATTTCTAAATATATCGTTACCTCTTTTTACTTCCTCGGGAAAGATAAAAGTAGTAATAAAATAATAACCGAAACCGCCCCTAAGGAAGTCTATATTATAGATAATTTTAAAATAAATATATTTATTAATATAAACGTTATAGCCCCTAAAGGGATTAATATATTAATATCTCGGTAAATAACCTATATCGGTAGCTACGATATAAAGTACTCTATCGACGTTTATTTAAAAGGTATAAGTATAAACCGGCTAGTATATACTACGAAAATAAAAATTATCCCCCTATAAACTATAGTAATTATCGAAGTTCATAAATTTAATCTATTAGTACGAGATTATTTCTTTAAACTAGTAGATACTAACCTATACCTCTTTACCGGAATTATTAATAATAGAATAAAATTAGTACTTATAAAGAATAAAACGGATAAATATATTAAAATCTCTAGGAATATAAAGCTAGGCTAAATAGTCGAGGTTTAATTTAATAACTACTATAGTATTATTATAAGCGATAACGACGTTCGCGAGCTCGTTATATAAAGGCCTTTTTAGGAGTATAAAGAAACTTTTATTAAAAACGCTTTTAATAATATAATTACCGCTAGTACTAGTTTATTACTTCTTAAATAATCTTTAAGGGGTAAAGATATAAAGAGCCTAATTAGTTCCCGGCCTTCTATTTTATTAATAAAGGTAATTATTTTAATAAAGAATAATATCCTCTTAAATAATATTATTATTTATAGTAAATAACCGGAGTTAATAAAGATTATTAATTAATTCCTTATACTCTAGGTAGAAGGAGGCTTTATTAATATTCTAGAAAACGAGTAAATATATATATTACTTCGCGCCGACTAGGAAAAAAAATATTTAAAACGGTATATATTTATTCTATAAATAACGAGAGTTAGAAGATTATTAACGAAACCTTTAATAAATTATATATTTAGGGACGGTTTAAATAAATAATATAAACTATTTTATTTAACTTCCTAGTCTTCGTCATTTAAATTATAAAATAAATAGTATTAAAAAAGGTCGTACCGTTATTAATATTCGAGGTTTAAATATTATAGTTATAATAGACGTCTATTATTTACCTCTATAGAATAATATAATTAGCGCCGTTAAGGGTTATCGTTAGATTACTATTATTAATACGGCTAGTTTCTTCTATTAATAGCGAGTATACTCTAAGGATAAATATAAGTTTACCGTCGTATTATACCGCGGCTAGGAGACTTTTAATATTATAGTAATAAGATTCAAGAACTCGCCTATATATATATAATAATAAATAGACTAGATCCTATATATCTATAAAGTATTCGCCCGAGTATATATTAATAATATTATAATATTCTCTTAGACCCTTAAGGATTATATTTAATATCTATATATAATATTTTCTTTATTTATTAAATTTAATATTTTAATTAACCTTAAGAAGGTGTTTATCGGTTATCCGTTAATTATATTATTTAGCTAGAAAGTTAACTCGTTCGGGCTATTAACTTCTAAAGAAAAACTTATAATTATTAAATAACTAATTTTCTCTTAAACGCTAGTAGTATTTAAAATATACTTAAGAATAACTAATTAACTAAAAGATTATATTAAAGATTATACTACTTTAGCTAGGCCTTTATAAATTAAGAAAATTATATTACTAAATAGAGCTCTCCCTATAGGCGCTTAATAATAAGAATATATTAAAAAGACTAGTTTTAAATTACCTTTCCTATAGGAAATCCATTTATTTAAAATTATTTAGAATACCCTTTCTAAACCTTTCTTTCTATACTATTTCGATAATAAAAAGAAACTATCTATCGACTTTAATACTATTAAAGAATTCAGTTACGGGGTTATAATTTATTATATTATAAAAAAACTAAAAGACCCCTATCTCGACCGGAAATAAATCTAGTCTATCCTTTTCCTTAACCGACTTTTTAAGAATATAGAAATATACTATTAACCTACTAAAATAAAACTAGTAAGAATAATATAAGTATTTATTAAAATTAAATATATAGTCGAATTAGCCCCTAAAATAGTCGTTTATATTAATTATAAAGCTGTGTTTAATATAGTTAAATAAATAAATATAACTACCTTATTTATAATAAAGATTAATTTACGTATCGTACGGGCCTTAAATTATATTTAGCGTTTTTAAAATATAAAGATCCGTTATAAACCTAGTATTAAATATATAGTACTAGATACCCTATCCCGATTATAATAAAAGAACGTAGTTAAGGATTTTTTAGAAAGCGAGCTAGATATACTCTAGATATATATATATAAAGTCTATATATTAATAGAAATAAATATATAGTTTAAGTAAGAATTATTTTAAAGGTACTAGAATAACGACTTTTAAACTAAAATAAATTATATATTTAACTATAACGTAGAAACTAGCGAGGATACTATAGATTTTTCTTTTTCGAAGGGGAATAACGGTTTAATATAATATACCGATAATTTAATTATTAATCGAGTATATACGCCGGAGCGCCTATATATACCTTCTTTATATATTAAAACTTTATTTAACGTCGTATATTCTAGTTTATATATAGGAAGATATAAATACTATAAAATAATAATTAGATATTAGTATATATATAAACTAGATAAAAAGCTAGGGGAGTATTTACGATATTATTTATAATATTAATTATTCGGTACTCCTAGATATAAACCTTATAGAGTATTATAATTTATTCTTATATCGCTCTTTTTTTTTTATATAATTTTTATTAATTTTATCCTAGCCTTACCTCTTTCGTAGGAAGGATTCGATAATATTATAACTATTATATATAAATTCTCCCGAAAGGTAACCGCGATTCCAGGAAAATTAATATAAAAGAAAGAGTAATAAATAAATATACTTTTATATCGTTTATACTTAGTAAACTAGGGTATTCCTGTCACGGGGTGGACTCTAGTATAGTATTACTAGGCTAAGCCTCGGTACTTCCATATTAGGACTAGCGCCTTAGCTGGATTCTGGTATATTAGGGCCAAATCCTTTATAGATAATCAATATCTTTTACTAAACCAATAAAACTATATATTCTATATACATACCTTAATAAATGGTAGTAACGGCTTATACCGATTACTTTGTCTATTAAGACGCTTCCGTATACCTTATTTAACTAGTAACCTAACGGTTCTACCTACTTTAATACGAGAAAACGTTTACCTACTTTAGACCAGTACCTATACGGTCCCTCTATATCCGATAGACTCTAGAAACGACCCTTTCAGTAGGCCTATCGTCACTATCACTATATTAGGTAACTTTAACTATAGTACTCGCTCCTAGAAGAGCTTAAATACCGAGTAGTAGGAGTTAATACCGCCTTAAGAAAATATACCTCCTCGTAACCTTAATCCGGGTCTTATACTAGGCTTTACCGTAGAGTAAGCTATATTATTAGTAGTAATAATCACTACTATTATCAGCCAAGCCATAAAGTAAGTATTAACCGATTTTATTAATTAGTAGTAATATCAGCCAGAAGAGTATACCCTAGACGATGACGTCGAGTTTCCTAACCTCTCATAATTTACCGTTAAAGACGATAAGCTAAAGGCTAAAGACGTTAGTTTTTTTAACCCTCAGTATAAGCCTAGAAATAACGCCCCAGTTCTAAATACCGGTAAGCACGTATACTACTAAGACGTTTACGTTTTTGTGGATAGATTTAAGGATATAGTAGATATAAAGCCTAATACCTACGCCGCCCTTAAGAACTTTATTCCTACGTGCCTTCGTAGCTTAGCCTTAATATAGTATTTAGTCGAGTTAATAGAGCTTGAAAAGAAGCTCCTATATAATACCGTATCCGATTTACAGTAGTAGTATACTACCCTTATCGATCGATTTAAAATTAGAACCTTAATGGCTATGGCTAAGATCGCTACCCTTATATATATACCCTAGGATATTCGAAAGGGTATTTATCCTCGCGTATTTATTTAAAATATACTATACCTCGCTAAGTCTATAAATATCACCTTAATATATTCCTAGCTTTTGACCGTTTAGAACGTATTCTATATAAATATACGTCGGGATATCCCTAAACCAAAAGTGATAACAACGCTAAATTAATTCCTTAAAGACGTAGATAGTAAGGTATTAATTTAGGAGGACTTTTCCTCTCGCGGCCCTATACTACCTTAAAAGCCACCTTATTTTCAGCTTTAATAGCAGTAATCCTACTAGTAGGATAATTAGAAACTACTCGATAATAAGCCCTATAAGCCCTTTAAGGATAGATTTAGTAAACCGTTTAATAGTAAACTATTCGACAAGAAGCTATTTAGTAATTACTACGCCACGCCATATTAAAATGCCGTCTATATTGCTACGCCATATTAACGTACCGCCCATAACGGCGTACTAGAAGAAGACGAAGGTAACGACGTTAATAATCCAGAGTATGATACTTATTAGGTTATAGTTAAAGACTGAGTATAAGAGCTAGCCGAATCTGGACTAGCACCGCGCTAAAACAGTTTTAACTTCGAAAACACCGGTAAATAACTACTTTTAAAACTCGCTGGCCATTCAAAAACTGCGCTAAGGCCATAGATTTGCGCCAAGACCTTACTTTTATATGCGAAAAAAGTCGACTATTTAGTACCTCCCTATTAATACTCTTATAACGCTAAACGCATACGCCCCTATTTTATTAATACTATGACTACCACCGTTATTCGCCTACGTCACCTTTATACCTTCCTATCGCCTTACTTTACTATCGCTAGAATTAATATCCAAAAATATACTAAGAAAAATCCTTAAGGCTCTGCGCTAAGCTTTAAGGCTCTACGGCACTCCCGCGGTTACCCTATACCGACTATTTAAGAGCTAGGGATATACTATATATATTTACTTACTCTATTAGTTCTATATATAGACGCTATTTACGTTATTATTTACGATACCCTATATTAGCGTGTTAACGAGGGCGTTAACTTCTTTCTTTTAAAAGGGGCGTTCTGTTACGGGGTAGACTCTAGCATAGTATTATTAGGCTGAGCCTCGGTACTTCCATATTAGGACTAGCGCCTTAGCTGGATTCTAGTATATTAGGGCCAAATCCTCTATAGATAATCAACATCTTTTACCAAACCAATAAAACCATATATTCTATATATATACCTTGATAATTCCGAAGCTTATTCTTTCCGATCGCGACCGTAAATTTATAAATACCCTATAGAAGGCTTTATTTAATAAGTTTAAAATAAATTTAATATTCTCTACTACCTATTATCTATAAACGGATAAATTAAGCGAGTATATAAATTAGATTATTAAAATTATATTATAATTCTAGATCGTTATTTTATAAAACCCTAAAATATAGGAAGAGGTACTACCTTTTATAATTATATAATATAATAATACGTTTTCCTAGCTCATTAACTATATTTTAAATAAAGTAACTTTCGGTTTTACCGTTAATAACGCGTTAGACCTAGGAAACTAGGAGAATAATATTTTATTAAAGAAATTAATACGTATTTAAACTTCGGATATAATTACCTTTATTTAAATATACGATAAAGAGTATTATAATCGTATTTATTACCCCTAATACTTCTATAAAGAGGACTAGGCCTTATTATATTTATATAAAAATTATAATATTCCGGTAAATAAATTTACTAGTCGTAAATATAATTAGTAAATAACTAATCTATTTAAGGTTCTTAACTATATCGGTAAATTTATATACCGCCTTAATATCCCGGAAAATTAAAAGATTTATAATATATTTTTAATAATATAACTAAAGTAGTACCTATTATCGGATTAAGACTCTTTTAAATATTTACGGCCTACGAACCCTAAAGTAATAAAAACCGAGCGAGACGACTTAAAACTAAAATAAGAACTAAAGTATATTTTTAATAACCGCGTTATTAAAAAGAGGAAGGGTTACGCTACCGAATACCTCCTATCCTAGAAAGGTTAGGGATTTATATAAGACCGTTAAATAAACGCTAAAAATATTTTCGCGGACGAACTTATTAAGGAATATAAATAATAGGTTAGATACTAAGCTAAATTCTTCTTTTAGGGTCGATAATTTTAGAAATATAATTATATTTCCCTTTTACGTTATCGCTCTTTATTTACTTTTATTAGGAAATAACTATTATATTAAATCTACCTATCGAGCTCTATTTAGAGTACGGGTACTATAATAATATTAAAAAGATATTATACCGAGAACTAGTAAAACTACTTTTTAATAATTTCAAATTATTCGCTTAATCGCACGTAGAGTTATATAGCTCGAATATCCTAATAATATATTATTTATATACTCTTTTATATAGATTTAAGTATATACCCCTCGTTATTATTACTTCTTAACTAGGTAGTATATTTATAAAGGAAAAAACTTCGGATAATATATTAATTATATAATTATTCAACCGAATCGGGACTAGCTCCGCGCTAAAATAATTTTAATTCTAAAAATACTATTAAATAACTTTCCTTAGTTAGTTAGATTTATATTAAAACTTTATTTTTCTAATATATACTTAAGACCCTAGTCCTTTAGTACTAATACTTTTATAATATTATATATATATACCTCTATTTCATTAATATTATAGCTCCTATTATTAATTATCTACGTTATCTTTATACCCCCCTATCGCTTTACTTTATTATCGCGATTTTAATACTAAACTTTACGGCTCTACGTTAAGTTTTAAGATTCTACGGGTGTTATAATTGCTAGTACCTTGGCATAAGAGCTAGTGCCTTGGCATAAGAGCTAGTGCCTTGGTATAAGATAGTAGCTTATTCGTACCGCTAGATAGAAGAAGATACACACAATACACTGAGACTGAATCTTGACCACTGTTTTATAGATTGTTGGCGAAGTCTTTCATACCACTTTTGTTTAATACCGTGCCCGCCTCTCAGGTTGGTGCAGGGTCGATCACTTACTGCGGGGTTTTTTCGATTCCGTGGAAATTAAAATACCTGAATATTAATTGGCTAGAAGTAAGTGGGCAAAACTAATCTAAAGAGTTAAGAGTGTTAGCGGTACTAAAGACTTCGCTAATAATCTCTCAGCTGATATTAACGTAAATTTAAACTCGTTAATTAAAAGATATCCGGCTTTAGAACGAGTACGTGATCGAGAGAAGTTTAAGTAGTAGATAACTACCGATATCGTACTAGGCGGTAAACTTATTAAAGAGAGCGATAAGCTATATAATTAATTCGGTATAGCCGCGCAGACTACCTTAGATTATAATAATCGCGCCGTTATCGAAGTTATTACCGATGATAAGGCTACGTAAATTACTACGACTACTATCGGTTATAACGAACGCCCTGTTACCGACGTCTTAGCTACCGATAACCAGGAACCCCAGCTAGGTGCCACGATAAATACGTTAAAGGCTACGGATACTCCTCTATCTAGTATCTATAGCCTAACGGCTAATCTCCGTCTCGACGACTTTAGGTAAAAACGTCGTCGTCTTCCTATTAATACGGTGCGCTTATAGTAGTTCTAAGTCGAGGTAACAGAGAATAAACTATATTAACGATTATGGCGCTTATTCTCGTTTATACTTTTACTTCGAGGCCTTAAGGACGTAAGGCCTTTACCTATAGGGGCAACTATTATAATTACTAGTACCTTAGTATAAGAGCTAGTGCCTTAGTATAAGAGCTAGTGCCTTGGTATAAGATAGTAGCTTATTCGTACCGCTAGATAGAAGAAGATACACACAATATACTGAGACTGAATCTTGACCACTATTTTATTTCGTTGACACTGCAATTCTTACGTGTCTTGTTTCGTTGACACTGTATTCTTACCAACGGGCCTACCCATAATCGGTCGGTAATTTAAAATATATATTTCTTATTTATTTACTTCTATATATAGACGTTATTTATATTATTACTTACGATACCCTATATAAACGTATTAACGAGGGCGTTAACTTCTTTTTTTTAAAAAAGACGATTTATTACGGGGTAGACTTTAGTAAAAGTATTACTATAAATATCTATTAAAACGGCGGGCTAAGCCCTTCTACTAAAATAGCGGGCTAAACCCTACCGCTAGCCCTATCGGGACTAGGGTAAAATTAGGATTCTAGTATATTAGGGCCAAATCCTTCATAGAATAATTAATATCTTTTATACTACTTACTATTATATTAACCCCGTGTTATTAATTTAGATTATAATTATTAGTTTTTAAAATAATTTAAATATAAAATCCTTATAAATTATTTTTCTCGAAAGACCGTAATCTAAATTTATAAACTTTAATAGGACCGCGAAATCTTCCGTTAATAAACTCGATAAACCTAGTATATTAATCGATATTAATATTATAGTAATTAAAATTATTAACTCCGATTTATTAGACGTTATTATATTTAGTATAGGATTCGTTTTCTAAAGTTAGAATTATACTTATCTACCCGTTAGGCTTAATCCTATTATAGAAGAAAACTAAGAAAAGAACGAAGTCTATATTAATACAAAGTACGGTATTATTTTAATTAATAAATTTTAGATTTTATCTTAACTACCTAAAGTATAAATTAGAAAAATAACTTTACTACTCCGTATTAAGGGTATTAACTCTACTATATATAAAATTAATAAATATATTATTATCTCTATCTACGTCCTAGATATTAAGGATAATTGTATTAAAATACTATATTATATACGGAGAGAGATCTATTTTATTAGTAATTTAAAAACGAAGATATTTATTAATAACGATATTATCGGGCTAGAAAAGATTATTATCGATATTTATAATAATAAAGTTTATATTAAAAGTTATAATATCACCGTCTCTATTATAATTTATTAGCGAGGGTAATATATATACCGCCTAATTTATATATATAAAGTAATTACTATTCTATTATATATTAAAATTATATTTCTAGTCTATACCCCGGCGAGTTTAATTAAAGACCGAGATTTTATTTTCGAATTTATAGTCTAGGTAAACTTAATACTCTATATTTACCTAATTAATTCCAAGGTCGGATACGTTTTTACTAGGAATAAAACCGACGTTATTATTTATATTCTACGAAGACTTCGTCTAGGTATACTCTATAAAGTTAATTATAAAAATATTTATTTCGCCGAGTTATTAGATTTTATATATACTTCACCGAAGCCTTCCGCGAAGTATAAATAAATTAGTAGAAATTATAAAATTTCCCCGACTTAAAGTTCGACGAGCTAGATTAAGAAAATAGTTATATTTACTATAGTAGTAACTTTTAGTTTATCCGCTTTTATTAATAATATTATTATTTTTAATACCCTAGACTTCGCTAATTTAACCTCTATAATTTTAATATACTCTACGACTCTAGTTAATAAAACGAAACTTTATAATAATATTATAGTTTTTAGTAACCTTAAGGAGATAATAACCCTATTAGGCCTCGTAGATAAATTTCCTATTTTATAAATTAATAAAGATTTTATTAAAGTCTTTTAAAAAGATTAAATAAAGATTCCTTTAAATAATAACTAGTAAATAAAATTACTTAATAATAATCGTATTAAGATTTATTTATTTAGAATTAAAAATAAAGTTATCGTTAATTATATATTTAATAAACTATAAAAGTAGGGTTATTTAGAATATATAATCTAATCTATATCTTTTAGTTACCCGGTCTTTATAGTATAGAAAACTCTACTAGATAGTATATATAAAGGTAGAGCGATAGTAGATATATATAGATTTAATAATTTTATCGTCCTAGATATCTACCCTATACTACTATTACGCTGCGGAACAGGGAAGGGAAGGGAAGGGAATGACCCCCGCTCCCTTCCCTTCCAGCAGGGAAGGGAGCGGAAGGGAAGGGGCAGGGACTACCAAGGAAGGGAAGGGATTACCTGCTGTTCCCTTCCTCCCTACTCTCCCTATAAGGCTGCCCCCATATATGGCCCATGTATGCGCGTATGCATACCCCATTACTGCTCCCATATGGCCCATGTATGCCCCCATATATGGCCCATGTATGCGCGCATACATGCCCCATTCGCTGCTCCCATATATGGCCATGTATGCGCGCATGCATGCCCCATTGCTGCTCCCATATGGCCCATATATGCCCCTATATATGGTCATGTATGCGAGTATACATGCCCTATTGCTGCTCCCATATGGCCCATATATGCGCCCATATATGCCCCATTGCTGCTCCCATATGGCCTATATATGCGCGTATGTATGCCCCATTGCTGCTCCCATGTGGCCCATATATGCCCCTATATATGGCCCATGTATGCGCGCATGTATGCCCCATTGCTGCCCCATATATGGCCCATGTATGCGCGCATGCATGCCCCATTGCTGCTCCCATGTGGCCCATGTATGCCCCCATGTATGGCCATGTATGCGCGTATGCATGCCCCATTGCTGCTCCCATGTGGCCCATGTATGCCCCCATATATGGCCCATGTATGCGCGCATGCATGCCCCATTGGTGCTCTCATGTGGCCCATATATGCCCCCATATATGGCCCATGTATGCGCGCATGCATGCCCCATTGGTGCTCTCATGTGGCCCATGTATGCCCCCATATATGGCCCATGTATGCGCGCATGCATGCCCCATTGGTGCTCTCATGTGGCCCATATATGCCCCCATATATGGCCCATGTATGCGCGCATGCATGCCCCATTGCTGCTCCCATATGGCCCATATATGCGCGCATGCATGCCCCATTGCTGCTCCCATATGGCCTATATATGCGCGCATACCCCATTACTGCCCCCATATATGGCCTATATATACGCGCATATATGCTCCATTGAGTGGTACAAAGATTAGGACAATTAGCAAAGCGGTTAAAACGCCAAGCCTTATACCTAATTTGGACTAGCGCAGTAATAGCCCATATATGCGCGGAGCAATAGGCGATATATAGGCAAGAATGCATCGGCAAAGCGGTGAGCCCGCATTCTACCGAAAAAGGCGGAAAAGACGCTCAGATCTGTTTAGCTCATGTGCCAGCCCCAGAGATCGATTTGACACCTACTTTCGTCTGAAGTATCTAAATACGCATTTAGTACCTCGACTCATTTTGAATAAATTTAAATAAATAGGAATAAGCTAGTCTAAGTAGTACCGGTAGATAGTTAGATATATATAGTTATAAGTGAATTATATAGTCTATAATACCGCGCCAGTTTAGGGGGTATTAAGCGCGTATATAATTTTCGTGAATCGACGTAATTTAAAATCCAAATTAAATTAGCGTGGTTATAGCGCTTTATATAGCCTTAGCGAGCTACCCGGCGCTAGTAGAAAATCACGGATTTAAAATCTTAAATCCGAAGTTACTATTTTTAGGTTTTTTATTAAAAAAATTTTTTTTTTTTTTTTTTTTAAACGTTGTCTTTTCGTTATTTTTCCGCCTAAAGCCGGCAAAATGCGTATTTAGTACCTCGACTCTTCTCGTGCGGTCTCCCGCTTTACCGATGTAGGCCATATTTTAAAGCAGTAATGGGCTCATATATAGGCCATATATAGAGGCATATATAGGCCACATGGGAGCAGCAATGGGGTATATATGCGCGCATATATGGCCATATATAGGGGCATACATAGGCCACATGGGAGCAGTAATGAGGCATATATGCGCGTATATATGAGCCATATATGGGGGTATATATAACCCATTCTTACCCCTATAAGCTATATATAGCTAGTGCCAAGAGGCTAGTCCAGATCAGATATAAGGCTTAGCGTTTTTTGACCCTTTCTTAATTGTCCTAATCTTTGTACCACTTAATGGAGGATACATGCGCGCATACATGGTCATATATGGGGGCATATATGGGCCATATGGGAGCAGCAATGGGGCATATATAGGCGCATATATGGGCCACATGGGAGCAGCAATGGGGCATATATAGGCGCATATATGGGCCATATGGGAGCAGCAATAGGGCATGCATACGCGCATACATGGCCATATATGGGGGCATACATGGGCCACATGGGAGCAGCAATGGGGCATGCATGCGCGCATACATGGGCCATATATGGGGGCATACATGGGCCACATGGGAGCAGCAATGGGGCATGCATGCGCGC
>JAABUK010003551.1_pt1 | contig 26288 bp, 38 predicted proteins | sample 5559141 | NCBI WGS metagenome assembly JAABUK01 (sample SAMN10711869, study PRJNA513367) | rock metagenome | isolation source: Antarctica rocks | place: Antarctica: Victoria Land, Pudding Butte nord | collected 2016-01-03 | reverse complement strand
TATGCCGGTGAATCCGGGACACGATGCTGGCTTTCGCTGTTGCTTCGGTTCAAGAGGTTTTTGAGGGCCTTCATCTATGCAAAACGTCCTAAGCACCGACTGTACAGGCTAGTTCGGGAAAAAATGGCTGTCCGGCTGTCTTTTACACAGCTGCCCTGTTGAATCAAGTATCACAGATCGATGCTTGTGGCCAATGTCCTCCCTGCCCGAGGGCAGCAACTCGCAGAGACCCTTTGAGAGTACTCAGCCGAGCAAGCTGTTTTCGCCGAAAGACCTGATCGCTGCGCTGCCGACGACTTTTCGAGCCGACAAACGACGCCGCTCACATATCCAAACGGCAGAGACGCAATCTTCCGCGATGGCAGGGGCAGAAACAGCCGTACAAGCTCTTGTCAGCAAGCAAACGCTCGACCAAAGGTGCTTTAGATTCTCCAACCTTTTCGGTAGGGTTTTGAGATTCATTCTGCTGAAGCAAATCTGCATGACATCCACGCATTACGAACCAACGGCTTGCCAGTGCCAGCACCCCCAGGGCTCAGGTAGCTACACCACAATTTGTTGGCACAAATCAACGACATTGTCTGCACTATGGTTTTTGGAGCATGTTCCCACAATGCAGCCACATCTAACATCAAAGCACGCTGTGCAGATAGTACAGCTAAGCAGATATGCATGCATTCATCAGCAGGAGCGTTCATGACTCAAAAATCATTTGCACTGTCTTCGAGCCTGCATTTATAATGCAAATTTGCTATCTGTGATTGAACTTGGCGAGGCTGGCTCACCAACTCTGCACAGATAACAACACCACGTGTGTGCACTGCATTTTGTGGAATAACACAGCCTTCAGGATGTTAGCATAGTCCTAGTCAGGCATATCACACTAGGTCAATATGTATGACTCAAGTCAGCAAAGTCGCGTTGCAGCCGGTATGGAGCCAACAGGTCCTGTTCCTGCTTGTTTGCAATCTCTTCAGATACTAGCTTGCCCATCAGAGGTGCTAGGGTTGCACCGCTGTGCATGACTGCAACATACAGATTGGGCCATTCTTTGGTGAAGCCCACTATGGGGTGTGCATCCACAGGGTAAGGCATCAGACCTGCCGTCACTTGCTGTGTTTGCGCTTCGGCAAGCTCTGGAACCAAAACTGCTGCTGCTTGAATGACCTGCAGCAATGAGTGCCTCTGAAGATTTACCACTGCAGAGAGGGTTCACTGCTGCAATGGATTAGGGCATGCAGGCATGCACTGCAGCACTCTGTTCCCTTATGACTGCCTGGCAACAAGGCAGCAGCAGCCTGTGTGCCATTGTCATGACGACCATTTGTGTGTCTGCCAGATTGGTGGGCATGCCCGTCTTGATGTGTTGCAACACTAAGGTGCACTATGCTTTGCTGTTTCTTGTGTCACCGTTGACCTACAGTTGTCCTTTTTTTATGGCTTCTCCTTTGCTCTAAGCAGGCAACATAGACATGTACACTATAGGTATTGCTGCACTAACCTGCTTGGAAACTGCTTCAGTAGCTTCCTCTGGACGGTCATCTCCAGCAAACAGAGAGATCATCACATCCCCATCACGCCGCTGCACAATGAAGATTGTGTCTGCATGCACAGCGGACTTAAACTGCATCACATCATATGTACACAAAACCAAGGCTATTATGGAACGTCTGAGACTCATGAAAGTGCTTGATGGGTCTGTAGCACAGCAACAGCACTGTGCCATGATAACATCTGACACATATGCCCATGGTGTGACAGCAAGGTGTGGCATGCAGTTAAAAAGGGCATCAGCTTGAAATGAACAATCAAAAACAAGATGAGGTCATTCAGCTGCTAAAAATGCTTTTGCTACAGCAGGAATTTGCCAATCGCACATGATTTTTTTATGCTGTTAGTCTGAGCACCTTTAACGTTCCTTTAATTCATCATGGAAGGCGGCACAGAGTGGACCACAGTAGACGACAGGTGACTCTGTGCAGCTGTCTCTCGCCACAAAAATGGATTTCAAAGGCTCAGGAGTGGCATCTGCAGATTTTCTTTGTGGTGCATATTGAGACCATGCAATGGCGTTTGTGTAGTGGATCTACAAAGGACAGCAAGAGCGCTAGATGCATACCGTTTACAACAATGTGTTTGAGGATGGGCTTGAGGGGCTTTGTGATGACTGTGACTGTGCGAGGCTTAGCAGTACGTCTGCATGTAATGTCTTGCCAGGAGTGACCACCCCTATAAGCATGACAACAAACTTAGTCCCATTTCCCACGGTTTTTGCTGCATTGCATACAGGCATCAGTGTTGGTGTCAGGAGAAAGACTTTTGCGCTAGAGACTTCTTGAGTATGCTTTGCAAGCTGTCATGTTACAGGCAGTGATGATTGCTGCAACCTGTTCAGCATGCCCAAAGCGGCAGCAGAAACAGCACATGGTGATCTTTGAAATGCATGCACGCAGGTGTGGGAAAACAGTAACTTGTGTGTGCATTCAATGCACTAAGGTCCAAAATGCCGTTTTAAACACTGTAACGCTAGGGTCTGCTGCAATGTGTGATGATGACGCCCAAGGATGGCCAAATGTTACATTCATGCCTGCTGTAAGTGGCATACCTGTGACGTGCGCACTAGACCTCTCTGCCTGTAAGCTTTGCACAGGGTGTTCATACAGTATAGATGCCCCATTTTGCTCAGCTTGCTGCAGGAAGAACCTCACTGCTGACTCTGGGTATGCATACCCTTCACAGCAGCACTACAACCTCTCAAACATCTTATAAGACATATAATTAGGCAAGCTGGCATGCTGGGGGGGGCGTGGCATCAGCAAATCAGGAAATGCATTTTTGCTTATGCGACTGTAAGTGGCATAAGCTGCACATATGGCGCAGTAGCTGAGAACCCAATCTGCAGAAGAGGCAAATAATGCTGCCCAAGCATTCAGGGCAGCATGTTGTCTGGCAAAGCAGCAGGTTTGCAGCTGCTGCATACCTTCAGGCTTGTACATTCTGGCACCACCTTGACAGGCAGCATCAGACAGTTTTGGCTCTTCTTCTTTCAACTGCTCTGGGGTGAGGGGTGAGGAGGGGTATGCATTGTCCCCTGTGCGGTCGTCATCAAGGATGAGGCTGCCAGGAAAGGCAGCCAGGTCTGGATATTGCCCCCAAAGCTTCATGCTGTGGAGGTTTAGATCTGTATGTACACTACTATATATATGAGCAACCTGAAAGCTACAAGCATGACGCAAGTACAGCGTCAATTTGCTACATGAAAGAGCAAAGAGGCTTGCTGTAGATGATTCTGTGCTGTACCAGTATGCATACCTCTGTAATGAGCTGGCTGCTTGTGATTTGCATTCAACCACGCCCAAGATTTGCCACTGGCACCTGCAACAGGGCTCGCTTTTGTCTTCACAACGTGTGGAAAGTCGCGAAAGGATCTGCTGTGCAACATGCAGCCTTTTCAGGCACCTGCTGCTGGTTGCGCAGACGCCTCCAGGACTGTCACAGGACATCCTTTCTTGGCTAACTGCATGGCAATTGAAGACCCGATCAGTCCAGCTCCGACGACCAACACGCTTGGCTGATCTTGACGAGTAATGTTTTGTGGATTGATTTGAGTAGCGGCACTCATCGTGCCGCCCAGCATGCTGAGGAAACAACAGGCCCAGTTCCGTGGTGATGCTACTTTTGACCCTTTCTTACCCACACACAGGACACGGGTCACACAGTGCCCTCAAGTTCCCTCAAAAAGGCACTGCAGCCCAATACGGCCGACATTGCCTGGGGATTTAATGCCGGCATTGCAGTCTGCAGATTGCAGATGTTGCTAATTAGTCAGGTGAGTAACACGATTGCGATGAGTAATCTTACACTGCAACAGCAGTTGGGGCTTACCTGTGCACATTCATAGAGCTGCAGAATTATCTCTACGGAACTGCTCAGGGTTCCAATGGGCGTGCAGGATTTGCACCCCAGTTAAGTACACTAGACGGCAAGCCATTTTCATTGCATACGCGGCAAACTAACTAAGAAAACCTGCCAGGGCCTTGCTTCATATGCACAAGGGACTGCAGCCAACTTGACTACAGGCAGTAAGACTGTGGCCAACATTGTCCAAGAGTCAGATCTGCCGTCTAGCAATACTGGTCAAATGTCATAGCTACCCATAGGAAGGAGGGCCAAACACTTGTGCAAGCATGGTAGCACTGTAAAGCACTCAGTCTGATAAGCAAACCGCCAAATGTAACAAAGGAGCCAGATCCCTAGAGTGCAGACACATCTACTACAGTTGAAAGTTGCCACAGATTTCCTTTCAAAGGGATACACAGACTAGTCTAGCAGTACTGCTTCAATCAGAGCTGTCAGGCTTTGGCTGCTTCTCAGGAGAATCATCACAATCAGACTGGGGATCATCATAATCAGAATGGAATCATAGTCTAAGCAGGCATGCTCAGTGTGGCTGGCGGTCAGGAGTGGGTTAGATGCTGCCATTGGCTCCTCCTGGGTGGCAGACAGACGTGAGGCTGACGCTCCCCTGTAGCTTGGCCTTCTGGCTGGCATGGAGCCCAATATGTTGAACAGGGCTGGGGTAGCTGAGGAGGGTCCTGCACCACCCCTAGCTGACTGGCCCACCTGCAGCATGCAGTCAAGTTGGACACCATGTTGACTTGCAGGCATGCGCATGCCCTACACTGATGAATGCCTGCATAGCTACACCTAATAGATGCACGCTCACAAGGATGAAAAGAGTGGTGACAATCACAAAGTCACAACCTAGGCCAAGGCATTGCACAACTTTGAGCAATTCGGTTGTCTAAGCTTGTCTGAGCTACTGCAATATGCCAACAGTAACCAGGCCAGAAAGCATGACAAAGCAGTGTTGCATCGCCTGCAGTGTGCTGTATTTGCAAGTGATGTTTTGTTAACATAATCTGTAAGCACAAACAGCTGACAGTGCACACCTGGTCTTAGGCATGTTGCGCAAAGGGTTGCTGCCAGTCACTGTACCACCTGATTTGTCATCTAAGGAGCGGTTGGTGTGCACTCCACTGTTGGTGCCTGGACTCTGCAAAACAGTACAGTGATGTTGTGATCACTGTAGGAAGGTTGAAAGCAGACATGCACATCGTTTTCAGCAGTCATGTTGAGACGTGCACATCCCCCTCAAGCGCTCAGCAGTCCAGTATGACTAAAGTCATCAGTCATGAAATGCCATTTATGCACTCATAGCATTCAAATTTGTGTAGTCCAGTCTGTGTGGTCACCCGCATGGCATGCACATGCACTTTTGACTCAGACGTCAGTAAGGATGATGATTGCAGAAGGCTTGCAATATAAGCAGGGCTGGTCACACATCTGCAAGCATTCATTCCTGCCACAGATGCATGATACGCAGCAGCAGTTGCTATACTGATCAGCTTGAACATCAATGCACTGGCTACGGTTGAGACTACAATGCAGACACTAAACAGACTGTAATGGACAGTACTGTCAACCACACTAGTGTTGGACCTCTGCAAGGCATGCGCATTAGCATACCTTGGAAGCAAATGCCTTGGCTACACCAGCTTCCATACTCTCTTGTGGTACCTGCAATCCAGAAGTTTTGATGACAGATGCAAGGTTTGTGTCAAGATCCTGTACAACAACACAGGGGGTACAAAGTGGCATATGAGCAATAGACTGTGAGCAGGCCAAAGGCAGGTATCAACACCAGCCACGTTGGTCAAGGCTGCAGAATACAGCACAGCTGGGCGGTCCATACAACAGTGTGGTGTTATTGACATTCTGCAGCTGCTCAGGTCATGACAATGGACACAAAGTAGATTTGCAGATCAACCTTTTCAGCCAGTAGTGAAGGCTTGATGCGTGAGGACATAGCAGCTGTTTGGCTGGCAGCAGGCTTGGGAGCAAGAAGAAGTGCAGCTGCCTCATTGGGTGAAGCAGGAACCAAACCCTCCAGAGACAATCCAGACATACTATCCTGTTAAAGACTGTTTGTTACACTTCTTAAAGCCAACAGTCATACATGAACATTGCAGATGGAACTCTGTGTTTAAAACAAAATGAGCTGCGGCAAGCGCACATGACTGATGCCATGCTCTGAAACCAGCTAAACATACCAAAATCTTCTGGTTGTGTTAGGCGTGAGCAGCTTGATGAGCACTTGCCTGCAGATAGCTAACATCTGTTTGGTTCAAATTCTTCTCGGCGCGCAGGCCTGGGCTTCTTGCACCCTGCATCCAAAGCGCACCAGATGTTGTTCTGCACAGTCAAGCTGATCAGCTCAATGACATGAGTTGGAAGCTTGGACTTTCAGTCTTACTGTCTAAACAAGAGCTTGCCTGGTTTTCTTCTGCAGCTCCAGTCTGCAAATTCTCTTTGCCCTGCACTCATGTTCATGCTGCAAACGACAGGTTGATCAAGGCATCACAATAATCTCAACTCAGGGCATATGCATGAGCAGCAAAAGCAACTTGCATACCTGTGCGGGCTTGTTTGCAGACAGTGTGACATGCTCTTCACTGGCCAGATTGGAGGCGAAAGGTGACGAATTGGTGCCCGCCTACGCGAGGGATTCCGAAAGGTTGCTTAATAAGCATAAGATGTACACCCTGCTCTGCAGTCTTGACAACCACATACACGGCGTCCTTACAATGCATGGGGTGCATCAATCAGCCAAGCAAGCAAATTGAGTTGGCATGGAGGAGTCGAAGGGGATGCTCGTGCCGGTCCAAGCGAAGAGGCAGCTTGTTAGACACTTACCGCCATTTGCTGCTTGCAGCATTCGTTGTCTCAGCAGCTTCTGAGAGACTCTGCAGCCAATAGCAGTTTACCTGCCGAGCAGCGATGAACGTCAAGCGGTATCGGAAGCAGTTCAGCAATGACTTGCAGTTTTGACGGGACTGGACTGAAGCTACCACCTAAGTTGGACTCGGTGCCCGCCTAAGCCCCTCAAAGCGTACCCGTGGCGGTGCAATCACAATCGGGTTGCTGCAAGCAGTTCAGCAGCTTGCCTTGGAGGCTTGTGGTGAATGGCGCTTTGTTGCTTGCACCCTTTTAAAGCGCGCGCGTGCCTCGCATTGTTAGTCATTTTGTGTCATGCCATCAAGTACATTACACCATCAATGTCGGAAACAGACATTTCGTGAAGTCTTGTCATTGCTTAATCATCAGGCGCTGAGTGCAGCTGCTTGGTGCAACATCTCCTTGTGCCGATTCGTCCAACAGTACCTCATTAGCAAGCAGCTGTGGCCTCTGAGTTACCTTTCAATTGCTGCAGGAGGGAAAAGCTGCAGCCAGCATGGGCCACTCATAATGAACTTGAAGGAGGATTGCTTTATTGTCCTTGCTTACAACTTCAAAATGAACAGGCTCGCAGCGCATGTTCACAATCAGAAGCATCGTCATGATCAGCGAGCATTCTTCAACAGCAAGCTCAGAATCAACACTTCAGGATTGGCTTAAAAGCTGGCAACCATAATGTAAAAGCATTTCAACCTTGCGCGTCACATCAACGCAAATGAAATCCTGGTGTTTTACAATGAACATAGCCACCCATGTATGAGTATTGATGTAGCACAACAAGTTTGGTGTAGGGAGATAAGTCTGCAAAGCAGTGAGGTAAGCAACCTTTATTCCAGTCCTGAATTAATTTGCCAAGCTACCTGAATCTCTACTGTGCAACAGCAGCTGGATCCTGTCATCTCACAATATCATTCGCCAAAGACATATGCTGTGCAACTGCGCGGGAACTGATCAAACCTAATTCTGTTCTCTGCACTGTCACATTTCAGTCTTGTGCAGCCAGAGCGCGCAGCTCATCAAGCAGCTCTGAAGCACCTTGTCTGCTTGTCTGAGGACTGAGGAGCCGGGTTGTCATGTCCCACAGCTGCTGCAGCTTGGGGTGGTGCTTGTTTGTCACCAAGTGGTGAAAGCTCGCCAGTGAGCTCGCTCTCAAGTGCGCAGGCCCGCTCAGGTTCCCATCAGCCTGCACCAAAACAGTGTCAAACATTTGATGATCAGGAGGGATCATTTGATGATACACCATCAACTTACATTAAATAGTGTTGTGTATTCCTGTTCATGTGCTATGTTGCGCTTTGCCTGCCTTGTCACAGCATAACACTGGTACTGCATAAACTCACCACTATGGTCTCTGGGACATGAGTCAGAACTTCTTGGCACAACCACTGTATGGTTGGCCTATGTTCACTTACAGGCTTGAAGCAAACTTTGCATCATGGCCATAAACAGAGTATCACGGCGTACACCAGGCAGACATCCTTGCGGGCAGGGATTGTCTGCCATTCTTGTGCTGGTGCTGCATGATGCTGAAGCAGGCACTGGTTTAGGGTTGAAGGGTTAGCCTGTGGGTGACATGTTGGCGTCGTCTGCAACTGATGTTACCTTTGCCGCATGACGCTGATTCATGGACAAAGCACTGGTTTAGGGTTGAGGGGTTAGCATGTGGGTGATATGTGAAGTGTTGTCTGCAACTAATGTTACCTGTGCCGCATGACGCTGAACCAAGCACTGGTTCAGGGTTGAGGGGTTAATACCTGGATAACATGTTGGGATGAGCCAGCAAGCTTACCAATGCTGCATGACACTGAAGTGGACCCTGAGTTACTGTTCTAAACTTAGGTAACATGATGCAATCTTCTGCCGTTGATCTTACCAGTGCTGCATGGCGCTGCAGCAGGCACTGGTTGAGAGTTGAGAGGTTAGTATTGGGGTAACATGTCGGTGTTGTCTGCAATTGACTCACCAGTGCTGCATGGCGCTGCAGCAGGCATTGGTTCAGTATTGAGACTTTGTATCTGGGTGACAAGTTGTCTGCCATTGAGCTTACCAGTGCTGCATGGCGCTGCAGCAGGCAGTGCAGCATGGCGCCTGCATCCCCCTCCTGCTCACAGCCTGCAAAGGGGTCTTCCCCAGTCACCAGCCATGCCAGTATGCAGCCAAGGCTGCATCCTGAGCCCAGAAGCTGATCTCATCAAAGGCCTCCCAGCTGGGGGCAGCCATGAAGGCCAACACCTCAGTGGCTGCATAGGAGGGGGTCGACTGGATGTTGCCAATCTGGGGCTCTGCACCCACAACAGGCACATTCAGGGGATGCTTTGACTGTGGGCTGCTATGAAGGACAAGGCAAAGCAAAGGCCAAGGGGAAAGCGCTTCTTTTATTTTTGCAAAGTAAAAAAGCTAACACGGACGAAAATTGAGATAAAAATGTTACTTAGGATGACAAAAAAAGCTTCGCTTTTTATTATAATTTTATTTTTAAAATCACAGCAGATATGGCAACATTTGCTGCTCATGAAGGTGATGTATGTGTGGTCACATGGGAGTGCTCATCAGACATGCTTTGCCTGCTCAGGTACAAATATCATTCATACACGCTTTGCCTAGGTGTAAAGTGCTGTACGTCTTGCCATCAGACTTGAAGACACATATTTCTGCGTTTCCTTTAGATGTTTTTGGGAAAGAAATCTTCTCACTTGACAATGTCAGAAGGTTGAGAGGCCAAGACATACCAGACCCTTGTTCAAAGGCAGCACCGTAGTCCACAACACAGGGGTGAGGCAGGCCATTTTTCATCTCCATGCACAGGTTGTCAGGCTTCAGATCCAAGTGAGCCCATCCAAACTTGTGCAGGTTGACAATTCCCTGGAAGACAGTATGGCAGTTCAGACAGGATGGCACAATGAGTGCGAACAGCATTCTGTTGCATGCTTCAGCATGATTCAATTTAGAGAGGGACGGACTGACAGACAGGCTGCGTGTCTACAGTGTGCTAAAACTGCAATGGTCTTGACGTACAGTCTGGTGTCAACATGGGACGCTCGGGTAGGAAAGCAACACGCAACAGAAAGCCAGGAAGATCTTGCAGAAGCTATCTAGGCAAGCGTTGCTGCATGAACGCCATGCCTGTGCATCTCTTGTGATGCAGATTCAAGACTGCATAGGTCCATGGGCTAACAGCTCTGATTTATACGGCGTTAACTCACAGCATCGCTGGTCCAGTGAGTGCCGCAAGAAGACTTCTTACAAGTAATTCAGGACTGTACCTACCTGACCTTCAGGGAAAACACATGAAAAGGATAAGGGAACAAATGATTGACTGGATGGATGGATGCTCACCTTAACAACTCCCAGCATGGTATGGATGACGGCTGACAGGAAGTGGTCAAAGGCAGCAGCTGTTGTGCAGCCGGCACGCAGCTCATCAAAGTACTCGGCTGCGTTGATGCTCTCCAGAAATCTGCAGCACGTACAGGTTCCTACTGATCAGCCCAAGCCCCTTGACCAGTCAGAACCACAGCAGCATGAGCATTCATGCTTTGTTGTACGTGCTTCAATTTGGCAAGATAATTCCCTGAACTAAAAACAGGGAATATATGTCCCCAGGCATACCTGAGTTGAGACATGCTCTATGCAATGGGCACTTCTCCACTAAACAGTGGTGCTTCCATGTACCAAAGAACTTACAGGGGCGTTGCCGTGGCCCCTTGCTGGTGTCATGATGCATGGTGTCGCATTGCCATTGTCTGCTGACATGATGATGATTTTTTTTATATTTTTTTTACCTTAGTAAGTATTTAAACGTTTTCCAGATCATGATGTGCCAGGTACATGCAGAATCAGACATGTGACATGTGCACGACAAAGCTTGTATGCAGGTGGCGATGCAATACCTCATGGCAATGAACTTCTTCTCTTGACCGTCCACTTCAAGGGTAGCCACAGAGAGGAGAGTAGCAGTGTGATCTGTTCGCCTCACAGCCTTCAAGACTGCAATCTCTCGGCTGGCTTGGTACACTTCCAAGGGGTCAACATGGGGGAGAACCTTGACAGCAACCGGAATCCAGATGCCAGAAGTGTGTCGCTTCTGTGCACTGCACGCACAGGAAGAGGGTCATTGCTGCAGATGGTTTCCTGCACTGTGAGTCCAGCATGCTTGCGTCTTTGGTTCCTCATCAGAGCTGCTTAGCACTGATGGGCAGGGTGTGGGGTAACACAGCAGGGCTGAAGGGCAGAGGCTCAAAGGGAAAGGCAGAAGCCACAGCTGCCGCTTAGATTACGCATTGCTTCAAACACAGCACATTTGTGCAGTACATGTCTGCAGAGTAACTTACTAGAAAACTTGACCCTGCGCCCCACTGCCAATGAAGCTGAAATCCTCAGGGTACATGTTGGGGTCAAGCTGGTAGTAGGCAGGGTTGAAGTCGCACTGCGTCAGGTGGAAACGACCACCATAGGGAACAATGCCGGGTCCAAACATCATGCCACGCACTCTTCTATCCCACATCAAGGATGCCAGCTGCACTCAGCAGAAACGATTCACCAGTGGGCAGACGCAATCCCATACGGCTTATGAGGACAACAAAAGCTGTGAATGCAAAAACAAAGCATGGCATCTGCACAATCTGCAGACCAGCTGCAGACTGCAGCAACAAGGCTGGGCTTCATTTGCGCACTGAGCATGACCCTGAAACAGCAGCTTACCTAGCGTCATGACATACATTCAAGGTAATGCTGGGGCGGCATGCTGGTACACCATAGAAGCACGACTTGATAGCCTCATCACCATAGCAAGCACATGTGCAACCCAAGCATGGCGTGTTGCACATAAGTAGATGACGTGTATAGGGACATATAAGTGGTGTATGGCGCAAAGCGCAGCATACCCTTGGTGCCAGGAACTGGGTGTCGCTGATGGGCATCGGCTCCCCACCAAACACAGCACCACTGTTGAGTGTGCTTCTGGGAGAAGAGGAAGATGCGGCACCTGCTCCAAGGCCACTACCTTCATTACAGGAGTGATCAGCCTTGACTGTGTCTGGGCCAGGGTGACTGTCCCCATTGGCCGCAGAGTCAGCCTCAGTGCCAGAATCAGAGGGAGACACTCCTGAAGTGCTAGAGGCCTGCATCAAGGTACCATGCAGCCTGATTGCTGTTCTATACAAACAGCCAGAAGTTGAGCTACTGTCTTGAATGCTTTATGATGCAGACTGATGCTTGGCCAAGCAAACAAGCTGATAAGAACAGCAGGAGCAGCAGCAGGCTGGCCAAGAGCTGCAGATACCTGAGGTGAGCTTGAGTGGTGCCTGGTTCCAGGCCATAGCCAGGTGTAGACAGCCTTGCAAGGCCCAAAGCAGCTGCAGTGTTTCCTTCTTGAGCTGGGTCCAAATGGCAGGGACTATTGTTCCAGCACACGAGGACAATTTAACAACGACGTGGGCCCAGGAGGTGAAAAGCTGGCGGGTGATGCATAAGGCATAGTAAGTCGCCCTCCATGGAGTTGTGATGATAGTCAGAGCAAAGCGGAGCCACCAGGTGATAGCGGCGTTGCAAGTGTGTGCAAAATTCGTCATCAATTTGATTGGGCGCTGGAGGAGGTCGGCACAGAATACAAAGGGGTAGGACATGACTGTGTAGGCACAGCTCCAGCATGTCCAGCAACAGCTGACGAGCGCGTTGTATCTCCTGATGAATACATCATAGCATACTATGAAAGGATGCACTACGGTTTGTGCTGTCTGGTAAGCCAGGGTTGTCAAGTAGTGGCCAGCTGACATCCCCAGACTACAGCAAGCAGACGTCATCGTAGCCAGCATACTACAGAACAACAAAGGAATAAACAGCAGAATGTTCGCAAAAGAACCCATGGCGAGTCTCATCCGGGTCTGACGATGCAGTTTCAGGTGTACTACAAGGAGCACGAGAGCAACAGTCACTGAGCGAGTGGTAAAACGGTAAACCGTTGAAATCTTAAAAGTGGGTTCGGAGCAACCCGAATGCAGAGAGAGGTTTGTCAAGAAGTTGCAAGGTGCTGAAGACTACAGCTGCGCTCGACAGCAAAGCTCGGCAGCGCCAGCAGCATTGATCAGTCGTCATCTCAAATTGCTTGTTAGGAGCTACGCCCTGGCCGACCAAGATTGGTTCCTGGCATGCACTGTCAGCATGTCTTCGAGAGCGCAGCTCCTGCAGGCCAGCCGAGACCACGGAACAATCGCCACTTGCATGTTGCGTCCAAACAACGTCGCCTTCAACGTATAGCAAAAAGAAATCAACATACGGGCAGGGTATGAGGCAGCACTGATCAGCTCAGCAATCCGCTGAAAGGTTTCGCCTAAACTGCTTTTTTGCAGGTCAATTCTGGCTCTCCCGCACAAGTATGGGCTCTAGCCTCGTCCAGAGAAGAGCATAATCAGACTCAGGCGCAACTATTTGCAGGTGCAGTGGACAGACTCAGCAACATACCCAAGCAAGTGCTCCAGGTCAGTTTACCCAACTTGCGGCGTGTTTCCTCAGTATGACTGTTTCCTGTTATACAAGCATAGTAGTACCTACAGCAGGAAAACAACCAATTCCAGTGGTGCTGTAGAGACTCGACCAGATTGCAGATGCTGCTCCAAACCTCAGCAGCACATCTAGGGTCATTGATGTAGGCTCAGGGCCAGGCACTCTCATACCCCACCTTCAGGTATTGCATAACACCCTTGCTTCTGATTCCCATGTGACGCAGTTCTTGATGCAGTACAGGTGCAGGGCAGAAAGGCTACCAGTGCTGTTCATGTTGGCTGACAAGCTGCCCTGTGACATGTACAGAGGAGAGGCATCAAAGATATACTGGCTGTGGAGGTTACTCCATCCATGATAGACGCAGTGCTCACGAACTTTCCCAGCAGCAATCCAACAGCAGGCAATGAGCTACAAGTGCGCACCTGGCTGGGTGACGTGCAGAGCATCCCTGCATACCAAGTAAGGTCTGCCCTTCTACCCTTTATTTCTTCTGCCCATCCTCCCTTCTGCTCTCTTGCGCCCTTTGCCTCTTCTGTCCCTGCCCTTTTTAGTTCTCCTCCTGCTGATGCCCTTCTGATGAGTGCTGTTTGGATGCATTAGCTTGTACTCCAGCCTGATCCTGCAGCAGCTCATCTTGTGCAGTCACACCTCTGCTGACTAAAGAGACAATTCCTCTAGTCAACCTCTGAGACAAGCCTTGTGGATCTCTGTCAAATCTATTCATGTTGCCTACTCGCTGCTGCATCTGCATTGCCACTGCTAAGATTGTATTGCTGTTGGCACAGGGCTTGTTTGATGCAGCTTACTTCAACGCCGTCTTTGGCAATGTCTTTGACCAGCGTGATGAGCTCCTCAGAACTGCGCTCCTGCTAAAGCCAGGTAAGCACACATCAGCCATGCAGTCTGAGTGTACACTGTGCAAGTATATGCTGTACATGTTGTGATCCTTTGTCATTATCAAAGTACTGCTCCATTTGGCCTGCTTGATCGACTGCAGCAGCAAATGGTCAGACCTCAAGCGCTGACATCTTTGTGTTGCTATGCATGCATGTACCATGACTGTTGCTTTGCAAATGTCCTGCGTGTTTGACAGTTTGCCTGACAGAGCCCAAATTTGAAATGAGTATCAAGCACCTCGCGCTTCTGTGTAAAGACAAGGCTGCACAGCAGCAGCTCGTCTAGCAAGCCTTTCGTGAACATCTGACTGGTGGCACAGCTATTAGTTCATGGGGCTGACTACACTTCTCTTGGCCTGGTAGGCCCCTGCAATGATGGCAGCTATGTGTCATGCACAGGGGGCTATATAGTCATCAGCCATCCTCTAGGACGCAGGTGGCTGAATGAAACCCTGCATTCCAAAGATCCTGTCATGGTGCCACATCTGTTGCCTGATCAGGAACAGCTGGAAGCCCTTATTGCTGACCTGCCCCTGCAAATACACAGCTACCTGGAAGAGGACCAGCTGTACATTGCCACATTACAGGTTATGCCGTCACCAACCAGCTTGCCTCGCTCTGTTGACGCCCTTCTAACTCTTGCAATCAGCTGTCTGAGCTTTGCAGCGTCTGATGTCAATTCTGCAGTCCATCAGGCCATCTGTGGCAGAGTGGTGTTTCCATTTGTGCACCAGGAACTGCATGCCATGCAAAGCACATGCTGGTGACCATGTCTTCAGATTGTATATACCAGACTGGGTTGTTGAAGCACTGGGACAAATTGGTACATGGAAGGTACAAGCTAGTGACCCAACAATGAAGCAATGACACTTTGTAGTTGGCACATGGTATGTATTGCCCTTTCAGTTTCATGCATGGGATTCTTCTCACTTGTTTTGCAGGTTCCAGAGAACTACAGATTGGAGCGTGGCCCTGTGAAGCTGCATGGCGATGTAACCTCAGGCTTTGGGCGAGGCAGCCGGCAGCTGGGGTTTGCCACAGCCAACCTACCTCCCAAACCCCTGGCAACAGAATTAGAAGGACTACCCAAAGGAGTCTATTTTGGGTGAGTACTTGTAGTATTTTGGGTGAATATTGCATCCTGATGACTCTGCAAGCCTGCTACAGAGCACTCGACTTGATGCACTTGCATACTGTTGGCTTGTGGTCATCATGTTGGCATGTGGTTATTATCGAAAGATGCAATTCTTGTGGGATCATGTTGGCTTTTCATCAAGCATGAAATCTTCTGGTGGTGCTTGTGATTGAGCAACCATGATCATTGGCTGCGCACACAACACCAAAACTCTCACGAGGAAGGATTTCATACATACTGTAGTTTGGGTTTGATAGTGTAGCAGTTGCTGATCGCCTTATTGCACTTGCAAACCGCACCTGCAATGATATGATATAGCGTCACAGTGTCTTACGTCATGCAATCACACCTCCAACCCCTGTCTTACTATATGTAACCACCTCCCCCCCCTGCCGTCTCCTGTCTTACATCATGTCAATGCAGACCCTCCCCTTTTGTCACTGCAGGTGGGCTTGCTTGCGCAGCAAAGAGTACCCAGAGGAAGACACTGCAGTGCACAAGATGGTGATGAACATTGGCCAGAACCCAACAGTAAATCCAGCTGATGCAGAGACGACTGTAGAAATCCATGTCTTGCACAAGTACAGCAAAGACTTCTACGGGCAGCCCATGCGTGCAATAGCTTGCGGCTTCATCAGGTGTGCATATTCCAGTTCATGTGATGCCCTTTTGAATTTGACAAGGTCAGGATGTCAAGTTCTGGCAGGGTGCCAATCTGGCATAAAGCTGCAGCATATGTGGTGTGTGCAGTCACTGCAAAATTGCCAGCTTGTTATTATTCTGAAGACCTGCAAGACAGTAGTTGCTTGCATGCTTCCCCCTTCTGCTGTCCATGGTCATCTTCGCTTTTGATAGATCAAATGGTAGCCTACTTATGTGACCCGACGGACATGCCGGTGGTCGACACGAGCCTCACCATGTAGCTTTGTTGACATCCTTTGCTGCAGTACAGAGATGGTGTTTGTTTTGCAGGTCTGAGATGAAGTTTGACGGCATTGGAGCGCTGATTGCCAGAATCAAGACAGATGCAGGCATAGCTTCAAAGCAGCTTGATGCACCAGAGTTTCAGAGTCTTAAAGCTGACGCTTTCCTGTCCAAGTAATTTAGCTGAATGTTTTTATTGGGCATGATCAAACAGGCCTGCATCCTAGGATGCAATCGGCACACAATGTAGAAGCCTTTGCCAAGACTGCTGCGGGGTCTCTGTTATTTGTTGTTATGCAAAGCTATATGCAGTTGGACTCTGGCTGTCAAGACCATCACCTTTGTGTTCAACTCCCGGTAGTGCCCCATGTGGTGAAGTGAGTGGCCCAGTGCGCATGCGTTTGCTAGCACTAGCATGGATGCACGAAGTGCAATTGAGATGACTCAGGGCTGTGCTAGGAGCCTTCTCGCTATATTTGTTGCTTCAGCACCTTGCCCATGCATGCCAGGGGCAATCAGCTGAGCTGCAGCAACTGTCCTTTTAGCACAAAACACTGACGCTGACCTGAAATAGGTTTCAAAAGTGTGAATAGCAGACATTGTGGGATTTGTCGCTGACAGATCTTGCAACGTTTGCTGCATTCGTGGCCTATACTGTGTGATCTATGGCCCACGAAGTGTGCTTTACAAAGAGACATTGAGCAGATGGTTCACCAAGGAAGAGACGTACAGCAGAGTCAGCAAAGGCTGCTTAGTGCAAACGAAGAGCCTGGATTGTTGTTCTGTGCGACCCTACAACATCTTGATCAATATCAGTCAGGCAATATCAAACAGGTACAGTATGCAGCAGAGTTTCTTAGTCTTGGCAAATCTCAATCACATGGTGAGGCTGTTCAGGCTGTGGTGAGCTGCTGCTGTGTCACGAGCCAGCTGTTCAGCTGCTGTCACAGTCAGAGGAGCACGCTCCTCTGCAATGGACATGTTATGCATCTGACAGTAGACAGCACCAATACGCGTATCTTCAGCTGGGTCACCTGTATGCAATACATCTAGACCAGACATGACAGGAATGGGTTACAATCATCATGTGGGCTTTGCTGCAGCAATGTTGCAATCCAGGCTTGATGCTTGAACAAGACCTGATTGCTCTTCAGCATGATGCAACAGGTCATCTTTGATACATCATCAACTACCAGGTTTATGCATTCCTACTGCATTAGAACCTGCACTGCAGCTTGATGCGTATGCACATAACAAGATGTCTGCCAGCCGCAGCATGCTGTCTTCACGCCTGCAGCTCTGTTGGAGCTCAGGCCATGGAAGCCAATGCATTGCTGGTCAAGGTCACGCAAAAGGCATTCTCAGGAAGAAAAGTGAAGATGCAAGCTGACCTTGAGGCATGCTGCTTGCTGCCCTGGGCTGTGATGACCTGGGCACTGCTACCCTAGGCTGTGATACCCTGGGCTGTGATACCCTAGGCTGTGATGACCTGGGCTGTGATACCCTAGACGGCATCCTATGCCGTGGCACCCTAGGCCGCAACCTAGGTTGTGGCAAGGGCTGTGGCCAGTACTCATGGTCATAGATGGGGATACTTGCTGGGCCCCCAGGAGCTGCAAACATCCCCGGGGGTACATGGTGGTTCTGTACATATACTGGATGACCACTGATAGCTGCTATGCTTCTGGCAGCAGGGATGACGCCTGGGTCATGAACTTGACTGAGGATATTTGCGCCTTGAGCTGAGTCATACATTGGGACAAAAACAGGAGGTTGCATGTGCACCCAGTTGGGGGTCATTAGGGTGCTATCTCTGGGGAGGCCTGTGACTGGTGTGACAAAGGCACTGGGCTTTTTGGCAAAGACGCCATGAGGGTTGAAGTAGGTGTGGTAGCCATAGGGTCTGCTGTCTGTGGAAGAAAGGGAACCCTGCAGCGTTCACTGTTGATGTAGAATGTGCAGATTCTGTATGTGTCAGATGTAGCTTCAAGAGCATGTGCTGAGCATCTGCATCAACACAATCACTCTAGCAAGTGTGGAGATAAGACTTGATGCATGACTTGAGACTGGCAGTGTGGGGTCCAGCATTGTGCAGCAGTGTTTGAGTGATTGTGCAAGAAGAGTGGGTGGTGAAAACGACAGACTGTGTCTGAGCAAGCAGCATGAGGCAATATGGAGTATGGCTACCTTTTGCTGCTGCCCGGGAAAGTATGCAATGGGCTTGTCACTGGTGTCAAAATCATGGTCAGGGCTGTAACTGCGGCTGTGGTTCTGTGAAGGTGTTTGGTTCCGGTAGCGTTTACCTGCAGATTGAAAGCTCTGACACATGCACAATCCCCATTCTGAATGCATCATGCTGGGAGAACTACAGAGACGATACCCTGATGTACAGGTTTTGTCTTGAGAATGTTGATGCAACTAATAGAGGCAGGGGTAAGCATACAACAACTGGCACATGCTAGCGCAACGTGAACATGTACAAAGCATATGGTAGAAAAGAGATACTTTGTGTGCAGTTCCTGCATGGGTCAAAGTCATAAAACCCCCTGGCAACTCTGGTAGATTCAACATGGATATTGTCCCAGTCCTTGTAGTCACACATTTCGTTGAACAGCAGGTCGCTGCAGAACAAAGTAACATGTGTATAGCTTAAGCAAACCAACAGGTGGTGGCAAAATTTGGCATCGTCCTTTGAATTCATTGCATATTTACAGGTCAGCAAAAGTACTGTCATAGTGTGTCTCGCAGACAGAGCAACCAATGATTTGCACAGCACATGGTACCATTGCTTTTTTCTTTGACGAGGCGGTGAAAATTCCAGGTATTCTGTCACAGCTTGCAGGTTGGATCTCCCACAATCCTGCAACCAGGGGACAGCCGCGGTTGCAGACTGAAGTAAAAGAATCTCAGATCTTGTGAAATGACAGCACCGGTGGATCCTGCTCTTGCTAGCAGCTGGTCAGCGTGAGGTGACAGTGCTGCTTGATCAGTGGAGGCCGATGTCTCGGCAAGTTTGACTTGGGACTACCTGATTGAAGCGGATCATGCTCTGCTGCGAGTCTGTCAAATCTTCCACGGTCATGGTATCCTCCATACTCTCCTCCATTTGTTTTGTTGGGAACTGTCCTGTTCGCAGGTTCGCAGGTTTGACTTTGGCAGCTGCAACTTCGAAGCTGCATGACTCATCCTGCAGTCACTTCGCAGTAAGCTTACAGTTAGGGGATCACATACACTGCAAACTTTCCGTCGCCCGCCGCATATTGGCAAGCGGATATTGCCCCTCCTCTGCCTAGTCCTCCGCCTGCGCTCGTGGTGCTTGGCCACGATTTTGCTTGATTACCACGGAAGTCCGCCAGCGGCATGGCCAAAGAGGAGGACTGGCAGGTGGTGTGGTGTTATGACGGATGGCATGCATATTATAACAGGTGACATGCGTGATCCGTCAGCTTTTGGAGCCTCTCGCCGTGGTCCTGCGAAGTCAAACAACTTGCTGCATGCATGCAGGCTACAGGAAATTCTGCCGAGCTGGGCCAAACTCCGCGCCATGGACCCTTCTCAACCACTTCACACGCAGGTAGTTCTGAGCGATAATCGCAGTATGTCAGAAGCCGGCCCAAGCTGACTGCGCAAGCTTTAGCAGCAGTCAGGTCAAGACAAGAGTCAAGTCATGCAGGGGCTTCTATTGTGACGCTTCAGGTGGCAGACGCCAAGGTTTTGATCCCAACCACAGGACTTGTTTCAGCGCAAGACATCAATGCTGTCAAAGACTTACGGCTCATCACAAATCCTGCAGCAGGTCTGTCAGCTGACTTGTTGCTCAATCTTTCAGTTTTCAAACATTGATACACACAGCAGCAGCATTTGTTGTAAGTGATGCAAGCTGCATTTGCTGAATGCAGGTTACAATAACATCGATATTGAGGCAGCAAAGGCAAGAGGGGTGCCAGTCTGCACTGCTCCTGGGTACAATGCAGCCTCAGTAGCTGAGGGTGCTTTGATGATGATGCTCATGCTGGCACGTAGAGTCCATGAGCAAGAGGTAATTCCTGGTTTGCCTTTGTCTGCAAGTTCCAACGGACCTGCACTTGTTCCCTTCAGTGTTCGGTTGCATGCAACACTGTCAATCTCAAGCTGATAGTACATGATGACCCAAAAGGGTTTGCAAGGTGCCGGCCACACAGGCTGCACTGTAGGCGCTCATGTTTCTGCTTTTTGCTTGCAGCGAACATTCAAAGAGTTCGGCATTGGGTACCCCTTTGGCATGCAGCTGCATGGCAAGACACTTGGGATCATTGGCATGGGAGCCATTGGTGAGCCCTCTGTTTGCCTTCTCAGCATGCCTTGATGCCTTGATCATTCTTTATTTGTAACTGACTGCAATATGCAGCAGCAGTTGCCTTTCATGAGCAAAGCAGGGCAAAGGGTTTTGGTATTGAGAGATCCGCAGAAAGCGGCAACGCCTTGTGATGCAATTTGGACACGCGCCTGCATGTGAAACTGTGATACGTAGTGCAGGTACAAGGTTGGCAAAAACTGCGGAAGCCATAGGCATGACTGTGATGGGAGTCAACTCCAAAAGCAGTCGTTCTGACTTGGAAGATATGCTTCAAGTAGCTGATGTACTCAGTTTGCACTGCTCCTTGACACCCAAGACACATCATCTAATAGGGTGAGGCTCTGCTTTCAACAAGACAGTTTGCAAGCAGGTTGTTACAAAACAGGGTCTACAGCAAGCTGAGTATGTTTGACATGACATACTGCAAGACTGTATGGAGGGGACTGCAAGACTGCATGGAGGGGACTGCAAGACTGCATGGAGGGGACTGCAAGCAGGCATGAGCACTCTCACAGATGTTGATTGTTCCTGCAGCAAGAAAGAGTTATCAATGATGAAAAAGGGAGCTTTCATCATAAACTACGCCAGAGGAGATGTTATACATGAAGAGGTACTTGGATGAGCTGCCTTCCTTTCTGCTGACTGCATTGGTCCATGCCGTAACCCAACTTTGTGCAGATGACATGTCATCTCCCAGGACAAGCAGGTTCAATGACATCTCCATGCTCTTCTCTGTCAGTGCTGCACAAATCTGAGTCTGATTTGAGCACTGTTAAGGCTCCGCTTGAGGAAAGCACACATTGTTGGGTGCAGGCCCTTACAGAAGCCCTGGCATCAGGACATCTTGGCGGTGCTGGTCTTGATGTTCACTGGGTGGTATGTTTTCATGGCCATTTGCTTCCTGAATACAGCACCTTGATCTTGCAACAAAGCCTGTCGGTCTAGTTCAGCAACCCACTTGATTTGCAGTGTTTGTTCAGCACGTTCCTGATCAGATCATTGCCAAGCTGGGACTGCCGCATGCAGGAACCAGCAAATCCTGCTGACAAAGTATACCAACATCCAAATGTGATTGCGACGCCGCACACTGGAGTGTCTTCGACAGAGGTTCTTGAATCGCTTGCACAAGTTGTCTGTGAAAACATCATCCGCCAAAGAGAAGGTCGGGAGTTGCTGCATCGGTTGTGCTGACATCGGTTGTGCTAACACTCAAACATACAAAACATGCCGTACCCTACCAAAACGCTTACAGTGAACGCTTCTGTTGTACAATCATTCAGCTTCAACCATCATTTGGACATCCTGCATAACTCCAGCAGACTACACCTGATGGTCCATGATGCAGATTACAATGCCTTCATCATGCTTTGCAAGGAGTCCCTTGACAGCACGCATGACGCAATGATGTCCATACTTGCCCCAAGAGGTATTTATATATGCTCCACAATGCAATGCAAGAGACTACATTGTTGCGCGCGACAGGCACTGCATCTGTTGACTACAGCTCACATATCATGTCAATAAAGTCTTCACCAGCACAGTAGTGAGGCAACGTAGCACTGAATGCAGACTGTCATAGGCAGGCAATCTCTGATTCAAAGCAAAGCTGCAAATAGCCTGTTCTCTATTGTCAGTCTGGCAAGTGTGCAGGCACCCGTCAAGTTGTGTTATGACTGCTTGAGACTAGTGGTGCGCTGGCTTGCCCTCCAGCTTGGCTGCCTCCTCTGCCCTCAAATGCTTCAGCTCTTGAGGCCATGCAAGCGCGTAGGACCCAAAGAACAAGATCGCCACAACATCGAAGAAAGGTTTTGGGCTGCCCTTGTCAATGTACTGGGTCTTGTAGTTGTGCATCCAGCTGTTGAATCTTCCAGATATCTTCCCGGTCGTCAGCTCCTCTGAGGCAAACTTCCTGGCGTATGGAGTGAGCTCTTTGACCTTCAGCATTTTTGCCCCGTCGATAAACTTGCTTGGAAGCTGAGACATGGTCAGCTCTGCCCTCTGGAACCCACCAACAGCAGACCAGCTGACTTTAAACTAATGCACGCCGCTGTTCTCCAAGTGTCGAGGCCGTGAATAATTTTGCTCACTCTGCAAAGCCAGCTTCATCGTATCATTTGGTTTCAGAGCCAGATCGGCACCAGGATTGCAGCGGCTGCTTACTGCTGCTCAAGCTCCGGTCAACGCCATTGCTTGTATCGCATCGAAGCTGCTGACACGATGTCGCAAGAGTACCAGTTGCCAGAAAAGTGGAGTGAGGAGGCAGTCGACGAGAATGGTAACAAACTAAGCAAAAGGCAAGTGACAAGCATATCGGAGATGTCGTGTCGGGTCACACGCCATACAATACCGGCCATCTGAATCTAACTCTGCTGCATACAGCGAGTGGAAAAAACGCGAAAAGGCTCAGCGAATTCAGAAGGAAAGAGCCGAGAAGAAGGTACTGACAAGGGGACTGACTCTCTTTGCCTGCAGTACCACTTTTGTTATTAATGGCTTGCACACTACGCATGTCTCACACAGTTGATCGTCGTGGCAATAAAGTTGAATCACTTGCTGTGTAGGAGAAGCAGGCTGCTGCTGCAGCCAGCAAGAGTGCTGCACCTGCAAAGCCAACACTCGAAGGAGATGAAGCAGAGGACTTGGATCCCAACCTCTATCATGAGCGCCGAGTGGCAGCAGTCAAGCATGCAAAGGCATCAGGCTCCAACCTCTACCCTCACAAGTTTGAGGTCTCCATCAGCTTGCCAGATTTTGTTGAGAAGTACAAAGATCTCCCAGATGGCGACCATTTAGAGGATGGCACTGTGGTGTCCATCGCTGGCCGTGTATACAACAAGAGGGCCAGCGGGACCAAGCTGGTCTTCTATGATGTGCAAAGCGATGGAGTCAGAATCCAAGTCATGGCTGATGCCAGGTGTGTGTTCCTTGTCTGCATCATCAAGCATGTATCACACATACACATGCCACAGCAACTATTCCAGACATTGCTACATGCACAAGCTTGAGCACCAAGCTTCTCATAGGCAGGTCTGTTGCCACAGCAACTACTCCAGACATTGTCATATGCACAAGCTTGAGCACCAAGTTTCTCACAGGCAACTCTGGAGCTGCAACAGATATAGACCATGACAATGGCTGTGCAGCAGGTCACCTACCAAACCACAGCTCGCCAGTCCTGCTCATCTTGAGTCCTTTGCTGCAGGGTTTCTGGCCTAGATGATGAAGCCTTTGGGGCCCTGCACAACACAATCAGACGCGGTGACTTGGTCGGGGTGAAAGGGCTCCCGGGCAAGTCCAAGAGGGGAGAGCTCAGTGTGTTCCCCCAGAGCTTCATTGTACTAGCACCCTGCCTGCATATGCTCCCCAAGTACAAGCTAGAGAACCAGGTCAGAAGATTGACTGATACACCGATGATGTTCTGCTGTTATGTTAATTCCCTTCTTCCCTGATGCCGTCTAACCTAGATGCTACGACTACATGTGCACAAGGTCAGCGTGTTTTACCCACAGATTCCTCTATGTGACTTCAAGCTGCAGCACTGCCACACTAAACACCACATAGACTGTGTGCCTGGTGCTTATACCTGTGACAATGTAGTCATGAGTACCAGTGACAATTGCTGAGCATGCTCAAAAAGTCTGATCCAGGGGGGGTTTCCGGTCTCCATCGTCTCAGGCTGCTTTGATGAGTAAGATATGAAAAACCTAAATTGGATGCTTGCCCCCTTCATGCTCACTCGCATTCTTTGTCCCGCTTGTAGTCTGCATCAGGTATTCAACTTCAGTCTGCTGGAGCTCTCTATATGGCCGTACCACAATAATGAATGGTCATGACTGTCTTACAACAGCCCACAGATGGTCATGACTATGTTTCAGCACCAGTACATGGTCATGACAATGTAACAACAAGAAAATGATGGTCATGACTGTGTTACAGGAGACCAGGTACCGTCAGCGCTACTTGGATGGCATTGTCAACCATGACCATGTGCGTAACATCTTTGTTACCAGGGCCAGGATTGTGCAGTATGTCAGAAAGTACCTCGATGACAGACAGTTCCTAGAGGTGATGCTCTGTTGGATTCCTCCTACATGCACTGAATCTGCCATCTTGTGCCAGGCTTGAAGTCCCCCACCCTGTAGGGGCATTGGGGTTCAGTCAATGTTTCATCAGCTGCGCCTCTGACTCGGGCATCCCTTGACCTGTCATGCTGGATTCAACCATCCAATGCATACAGGCCAGGCCCGCAATTCAACCATCAATTAGGAATTTTCCCCCTCCCCCCACGCTTCTGGGCTTTGAGTATTGCTAATCATTATTGTTGTACCACTCTGCCTTAACATGAGGTGCATGTCTGCAGGTAGAAACACCCATGATGAACATGATCCCAGGAGGAGCAACAGCAAAGCCCTTCGTGACATATCACAACGACCTAGACATGCAGTTGTACATGCGAGTGGCCCCAGAGCTCTATCTGAAGATGCTGGTTGTGGGTGGCCTGGATAGGGTTTATGAAATTGGGCGGCAATTCAGGAATGAGGGCATTGATCTGACCCACAACCCTGAGTTCACCACCTGTGAGTTCTACCAGGTCAGTTTGCTTTTGCTTGAAGGCAGTGCATGTAAATTCTACCAGGTCAGATTGCTTCTGCTGTTTGCCTTCAAGGCAGCTTACAGAGCCAAATCAACATAGCTCACCCTTCATTTCATTTCTTTCCCTAGGGTCAGGTATGTACGGTCCTGTGTAGCTTTCAGTACGAGGTCCTGTTTTGGCAGTCAGCGTGCCAACAAGGGTATGTGCATGAGCGGTGCATAGGTGACAGCAAGCTACGCAAATTTGACCAAGCAACACAACACCCTGCTTGTGGTGAGACCTATGCGACTTTACGTGCCTTGGGTCCTCAGGATGTTTGGGGGGTCCACAGCATGCCTGGGGGCCCCACAGCATGCTTGGGAGGTCCATGGCAGACTTGTGTGGCGTCTGTGCGTAGCCTGAGTAACAATGCCTGAGTCACTGTCTCACAGCGGATCATCATGCATAGAGTGACAACACTACTTTGGTTGGGACTGCTTTCCTGACACATACACATGGTCCAGGCACATGTTTCATGACCACATCAGGCGCATGTTAAACAGGACCTCATACAAGGAGGTACTCAGGACTGTATGTACCTGACCCGAGCGAAAGCATTGGTGTTTGAAGGAATGCGTGACTGGGTTCAAGTGACATCCTGCAATCAAAAGAGACAGAGATGGTTGCACATCTGTTGGCCAGTTCATGTGTCCGATGAAGCTGCCAGGGTGTGTGAACCTCAACAGACTGATGAAGCACATGCTGGCAAGGTTGCTTCTGGTACAGATGCATGCAGCTACGTAGAACTATACCCCCCCCCCCCCCAACCCTTGGGCCCCATATCAGGGGGAGATAGTGAAGGAACCAGTGAGTAAAAACATGTCATATCATGTGCTTAAGCGCTTGATGACAAGGTAATTTTTGTTGCAGGCGTATGCTGACTACAATGACCTGATGGATCTGACTGAGGACATGGTGAGCAGCATGGTGAAGAAGATCAAGGGCAGCTACAAGATCCAGTACCATGCAGACGGGCCTGACAAGCCAACAGTGGAGATTGACTTTACACCCCCCTGGAGGCGCATCTCCATGGTCAGGTCAGACACCCCCCCCCCCCCCCCTTTT
>JAABUK010003550.1_pt1 | contig 26292 bp, 25 predicted proteins | sample 5559141 | NCBI WGS metagenome assembly JAABUK01 (sample SAMN10711869, study PRJNA513367) | rock metagenome | isolation source: Antarctica rocks | place: Antarctica: Victoria Land, Pudding Butte nord | collected 2016-01-03 | reverse complement strand
ATATTATACTTATTATTAATATAAGTATCCTAAAGGATTTCTAGAGTATCTATTCCTATTAAGTCTAAGGCTAATAGGGAATATACTTATTTTTAGTAATAATCTTCTAATATCCTAACTAGTAGATCTATAATCTAAGAAGGATAGCTTAGAATTAAGCTAATAAAGTCCCTAGGAAAAGGATTAAGATTAATATAATCTTATTTATAGTTAGGTAGTATCTTTATTACTAATATATAGGCTAAGCTAGGCTATACAGGTTTATAATTAAATCTTAATTATTAATATAGATAGCGTTACTACCTTAGAAGTAGATAATTAGTTATAATAATCTTAACTAATTAGAATAGATTATTCTAAATAGATAGGCACCTACTTAGGCTTACTATATAAAGTCTAATAAGTATAGCTCTTAATTAGACCTTAGATAATATAAATTATTAACTCCTAGAAAAAAGTTATAAGCTTTAGACTAATTAATTAAATTAATACCTTAAGGATAAGTAGCCTAGCTATAATAAGTTACTAAGGGGGTATATATATAGGATTAATATAAGAAGTTCCCTAATAAAAATATAATAACTAGCTAGGAAGATTTATAATTAACTAAGTAATAGCTAAATATACCTAATTATTAAGTACCTATAATAGGTAGGAGCTACCTTAAGTCCTAATAGAAATACTACCTTCCTAATAAAGGTAACTACCCTAGTATCTTAGGTATAAAGGAGGAGATTTATAATATAAATACCTTAGTATTAATAAATAATATTCCCCTAGGAATAATCTTAATAGTTATGTACCTTAGTAGTTATATAAAGAGTAGTAGGCTAACGGCTCTAAGCGGGGTCTTTAACTATAGTTAGTATACTAATAGCTATTAAGTAAAGCGACTAGAAACCTAGATATAAAGGTATATAATTTAATGCTAACTTAAACATATCCTAGTTCAGCTCCTAATATTATCCTAAGTAAGGTTTAACTAATTATATTAATAGGGTATATAATCTATAAAGTCTAGCTATCTATGAAAACTAGAGGTTAGAGAGCTTAGTCATCAACCGCTCCACAACATTCCCATCTCCCCTATCGAAGCTAAATCCGGATCAGATACCCATCATACTAAGATGGGACACAGCGATCAACAATAACGACACGCTTACATAGCCGCCGCGTTTGGCTGTGCTATCGGACCGGGTTGTATGGCAGGTGGTGTGTGCTGGATTAACAAGCCGTAAATAGAATGAGTATTGGCCCTTGGAGCCTGAATATAACGGTAACATTTTGCTGAGCCGCCCGAACCGGGGACTTGCGGCAACAGCGATGTTCAAGGGCAGGGTGAGGGATATTGCCTTCCGTGCCCATGATTCTTTAGAGAGCGACCTTGGAGTCGCAGCAATGGAGGCGGAGTTCCAGTCAAGTAGTTGGCTCCTGCACGCCAGACAACCTGGATCTGTAACGATATCCACATCGGGTAAGGCGACGGAGGTGATTGGGTAAGATAGATCCTTCTCAAGACCCTTCTTGGGGTTTTACCTCTACCACCAGGCCGGCTATGGCCATACCACAATAAAGCCACGCAGGCAGTGTTTTCTTTTCCATTAAGGTCGGAAAAGGGTTGGCCAGGATCAAAATCATCAAGCTCAGGTTTGCACCTTCTCATCTGGCCCTACTTGCCGACGCGAGGGCCGCTGCGCCAAAGGCCGAGTCTAGAAGGATTCCCCCAAAGTAGACGAAGAAAGGCAAAGAAGAAGGGCACCTCAACGTACACCTAGAGAGAGATCACAGAATACCGGAAGAAGCTCGCCTTGGATTTCCCATCATGGATTATCAAGACCCTGCCAGATGGTTGTCATCATCGTCTGCCCCGTCCGATACGTAAGACAACGGCGATGCTTGACAGCTCTAAGGATCCTTGACCTTAAGCTCAATTGCGCTAACCTAGAGGCGCGGCTTCAACAGCCAAAGATTCGGTGGGAACACGCCGTTTTCGCGTGTAGAAAGCTCATCAATTACATGGCGACCTCGGCGAAAGACTCGGCAAGACCAGAAGATACTCCGGTCGGGAGTGGAAGAGGATGGTGCAAGAGCAACATCCGGAATCGGAGGTCAAGGAGGTTTTTTGGTGCCTTGGGGAGGCCTGCCCTCCCCACATGATGCTCCCAGAAGACTGGGATGTCTTAGGACAAGTACCCAACGATGGAACATTAAGGTCGGCGGAAACGCCAAAGTCAGTGGAAACCCCGGGCAAAGTCAAGGAGACGAGGAAGAAGACTCGAGAATTGACTTCTCTAACCCCTGATCATCTCACGTCAACTAGCTCCATATAGTCTCCTCTCTTAAGCATGAGCCTGGGCGCGGTCAGCATCCCTGCCAAAACTTGGGGGAAAAAAAGGAAGAGCATAAGTCATACAGCAAATATTCTTCTTCAGAGAGCTTGGGACCTCTGTCGTGCCATAGAATCGAATTACAAGTTGTCAGCGCTAGCCTATAACCTGTGCCCAGGTTAATGCTGTGCAGGCCACAAAGCCTCCAAGATGAAGAATGAGGACATCTACATGGTCCATCTTCCCTTGGCCATCTTCAAAGGTTCCAAACCCCATGAATGCAATGGCAGGTGGAGCAGTGTCCACAGCCCTGGGTGATAACGGTGTTCAGCGTTTCATAATAATCGATGGTCATCACCTCCAAAGAAATTTCGAAGGTCTCTCATTGTCGTCGGAAATTGCGGGGAAAATCAACACGCTCGTCGAAAACGCTGAGAATCCTTACTGGGCGGTAGAAGACTTTATCCGCTATCCCACCGCGCCTCCAATGGTCAGCTCTGCTGACTGCCACCTTCACGATTGGTTACCCGCTTTCCACCCAACTCAAGCCGAGACGAACTCAGAAGCCCAGAGGCAATTGGTCACCTTGGAGGATTGCGGGATAGGGGTTAGAAGAGACCAGGAAGCATTCATACCTAGCTTAGATTCAGATAGTCAACCAGCAGCATCCTGACGAAACTCCTAACAACGGAGAGAAGGTGGTGCACTCCTGATGTCTCGGCGAGAAATGCCCTCCCGACATAACATTGCCGCCTAATAAGATGGTCAAGGGTATTCGCCTGCAGGACCAATCTGCAAAGAAGTAAATGTTCGGTAACTCGGACGAGGCTGGATTCACTTCAGCGAATAAGGCTGCCAAGAGACAAAAACTCATGCCGCAACCGGCCCTAAGATCAAATACAACGCAAAGGACAAGAGCCACCCAGCTACGTCAGCCGACCAGTCGACCGCACAATCAACTGCCACAGAGTGTTGGAACTCAAGCCCCCAGATCAAACGCGTCCAACAGTATCGCGACTCTGAGAAACACACGTCTGAGAGACCGTCGTGTAAGACGATGGCACCTCCAGGGGGGAAGATCATCAAAGTACAACAGTACTGCCCCCGAAAGACGAGAAGGGGCCAAAAAGTGGCATGAAGCACGATAAAGGACGTTGTCTTTCACTAAATGCTCTGATCAACGTCGCGCGAGTGAGCCACGGTAATGACGCACTAATGTTAAGGCCGTAGACTCATGTAATATATAATAATACAATCACTGTTGGAAAGTGTTTCTTTGCTGGCCCTGTAGGACACCTTCCTTTGCGTAACACGTTGCTGCGTCACTTCTCTAACGATTCGGATGGTCGCATTGAACATCCCATGCGGGATGCAGATGCACCCAATGGAGCATTCTGGGACGTGCCAACATAGATACTCAGGTGATAGGTAGACAAATAGATCTCCTAATTAAGCAACGTCAAATCCATTTGACAAATCATGCGAAGGAGTTTATGTGGATAGATTGCCGATAGCAAATGATTGTCCGGTATGTTGTGTGGCGTTCTGACCCCTTCGAGGTCGCTTTGATGGGCCAACATCACGTGGCGGGTTGTTTTTCCGCTTGCTCATGACACGCTCATCCTCTTGTTTGACAACCTCAGTGAATGCAGCCTTGAGTTCACGATGAAGTTCTTGAGCCGCGTAGTTGTTGAGAATGGTCTTGACGAGCAGGCATGCCTGATCTTTACTGTATCGACCTAAAGGTGAGAACTCATCGAAACGGAATCCAATGTTTCCATCGGCCAGTTGAGAGACACGGTGCACTCGGACGCCGAGGTCTTGCGCATTGAACACAAAGGAGAAGACCCGGACAGTTTTGAAGAATGTCTCTGCTTTTCCCGCGCGTACCATCCATAGATACATGTTATAGAGAGCCTGGCTAGCACTGTGCAGATTCGTAATGTGAGCTTCTTGGAGGTCTGCTCCTGCTTTCTTCACTTCCATGAAGAGAAATGGAAAACACCTGCTGCCACCGTCTGGAGAGATACATTTCTCGAGATCCGACGGGATAGGATCAGAATCATCCTCTTCTCCAGTGAAGGACTTCAATGTGAAGCTAATGGCAAGGTCCGGCTTAGGCAGCGAGATGTCATCATCTTGTCGAGAGGGCAAGCGAGAGTCTTTTGGTTGCGACCATTGTCCTTCACAGTTCCAGTCAAATACCTTGCCCAGCCAATGTTGATTGATGATGTGTATCATTATAGTTCGTTGGAGAATGGCTTCATTTCTGGCAAGGCATCGCCTCAGGTCAGCCTGAAAATATTTGCTGTTCACTATGGGATAGTCGATCTTGGACTTGACCTCGTCAATGCTGAATGAGAAGTCATCGATAAAGGGGTAGCAATTTTCGTCCGGGCGGTCAGCCGTCAGCTGGAGGAAATCCTTCAGAGTACGCTGCAATTCTTCAGTGTCTCTCAGCGGTCGTTCAGGAAGCTCAGTCTTCACGATAGACTTGAGATGTGGAAGCCTCTCGTCAGGGGCATCAGTTTCTGTGTCCCGATTTACTCGACGATTTCTGAGCTTAATTTCCGATATTTTATTTAAGCCCTTGGTCCCACCACCTTTGGCTGTAGATTCATTATCCTTTGTATTCCTAGATGTCGAGCTAGAATCCATGTTTTCGCGTGATTCATACACAACACCAGGTATCGGTGCTGTGTACAACGTCTGGGCTTGATGTACACCTCCGGGGGGGATGGGTTCAATTTGGTCGAGCCAACTTGCGAACTCGAGATTCCAAAAGAATCAGCTTTGATATACGATTCTTCGGAATTGTCGGCATACTCACTTGCCCTCGTGCTGCACCTCTCCCCTGTTGCGGATCCTTCGCGGCTACTGTATCTACCTGCCGACGCGTTTCCTTCGGACCCTTTGGCGCAGCCGCTTGTGATACAATTGGGCTGCTCTGCTTTTGAGGTCGGCTGCTTGTGCGCAACGTGCCTTGAGGTCGGCCTCGGCCTGGCCGTTCCGATTGACTCTGAGAGGGTCCCGGCCTCGAGGATTCCTTTGGCTTAGCCGCTTGTGATACAATTGGGCTGCTCTGCTTTTGAGGTCGGCCTGGCGTTTTCGATTGACTCTGAGAGGGTCCCGGCCTCGAGGATTCCTTTGGCTCAGCCGCTTGTGATACAATCGGGCTGCTCTGCTTTTCAGGGCGGCTGCTTTTGCGCAACGTGCCCTGAGGACGGCCTCGGCCTGGCCGTTTCGATTGACTTTGAGAAGGTCCCGGCCTCGAGAATTCTCTTCGACGCCGAGGCGACGGAGTGATCTCTCGGTTCGGTGTGAGCTTTGTCGGTTTATGCTTCTCCTGCTTTGTCAAAGCCCTCGTGAGTCGGCGTGAAGGCGTTCTTTCCTCTTCCTCCTGCTTTACTCGAGCCCTTGTGCGCGGGCGTGGGCGTTCAGGCTCGTCAGGTAGAGTATCGAGATTCTATTCCGTGTTCTGCATCAGCCAAGATCCAAAATCTGGCTCATGATCGAGCTTGCCATGGGCTGTCTGTACCGCTGTAGTATCTACTGCAAGTTGCTCTCTTGCTCCCGATCTCCTTACCTTCGTCATGGGAATTCAGGAAGATTGCAGTTTGGACTCGAATGAATAGTGTAAGCTCTTCTGAAGCCGCGATTGCTGGAGTCGTCATATTTCGTGAAGGTGTAGGGGACGTTGTTGCTACTGGGCCACGTTCCACCTGCACCTCAAACCAAACCGGAGCGGCGGCTAAATCATGGAATGGGGATCCAATAAGATTTTAGGACCGAATCAGTCCTTCTACATTCGGACGAGCATACAGGATGTGTATCATCCCTCTCGGCTTCCCCAGGATTTGATCAGCATGCGAGTCATACCTATATCTAATTCGTCAATGAGCCACTCCTGGGCGGCAGAGCCTGCCGTGTAAGCACGAAGTTCGTCGGGGAGCCTAAGCCGGACCGTCCTCCCCCCGGCTCAAGGCTTAGGTCCAAGGCCTGCTAGTGCTGGTCCAGGCCAAGCCTTGGCTCGCCGAGGCCTTAACTTCATCGGGTAACCCCAGGTGGGGAGCCACCTCTCCACATCAGACCTGGATTTACTACATCAAGTAGTAGAGATTTTAATATACTACGTAGCTATATACTTCACATCTCCTCTATTATGATACCGAATTCGGTCCAGTCGCATCGAGATACCGTGTAACAGAGTCACAACCCTGTGAGCTCAAATGCGCTGAGCTATGCTTTCAACAAATCGTCAAGAACATAGAAATCCATGAAGGCATCGAGAAGGCCAGAAAGCAAAGCGACGATGTGTATTTGGTGGCTGGGAATCTCCGTCAGTCTATTCAGGAGCTACGCCCAGCCTTGTTATAAGACAGTAAAAAGGTATAGGAGCGTAAGGCATCCACCTCACGTTTGATTCCAAAGCTAAGGTCTACAAGAGGATTCTTGGAGTTGAAAAGAATACCTCTAAGGTCTTCACAGATCTCAACTTTATCTAGATCCTTATCTGTTAGCTATTCACAATGACGAGTAAATTGAGCTAGATTTAACCGCCGGGACAAGGGTATACGATATCGAAAATCACCCTTTCCAATGCCTGCATATCTGAGGATGCCAAGATTTCACTGTAGAGATCTTTCAGGCTTTGCCTAGTCATGGACCTGGTGTATATCTCGATATTTTCTTCCTGCGTGTAGAATGGGATCTTGTATTCTTCACGGAGGGGTTTTGTTCGAGCCTGATCTTTGAAGAACCTTGCTTTCTCCTGTATTGTCGTGACGGCTGAGCAATATGTCAGCACAAAGAGGCACTAAACCCATGCTTAGAATGTGGTAGTTTACCGCAGTCACAGATGCTACCTGAGAGCAATTGTTGAGTGTAAGCTATTTGAGTAACAAATTTGTACTACGAAAGGCTTACCTGCGGGTCCAAGGACTAGATGTTTCATCTACCACTCGAATTTTGTACCTTCACGGCCTGGATCACGATTGGTCCTCTTCAAAAAATGGATTTGGTTCATAGCTGCGAAATACATAAGACAGCATAGACCGTCCGGTCGGATAAGATGATTAACTAGAAGGAACGTTACTAAAAGGAATGTTTGCAAGAGCCATCAGCGCCAGGAATACTTTCCATTCACAATAATATCCTCTGCTCCGTCGAATTTGGTGTCCAAAGCCCGCTGTTGTTCTAAAGCTCGGTCTGGTTTCTTTCCCTTGAGGAGCATGTTCCTGATGAGTTTCAGATAGTACCAGAAGCGCCGTGCGGGAAGCTGGCAGAAGAGTTCTCTCAGCTTAGTTCGAATATCTTCGCGTATGCTCTCACGAAGCCCTTTCGACCAAACATCAATTTTGATTCTCATGTTGAGCATTCTGCGTGCTTGGTCCAAGTCCTTGGGTAATGTGGTGCCGCTTCCGCCTTTTGAATGATTAGCGCAGATACCCCTTTGTCAAGGTGTAGGAATAACCGAGTTTCATATAAAGTCTCATGGTACCAGTAGGTTCCTTGGGAAGAGCTTGTGCCAGCTTTTGACCCCATGTTTCGAAATTGCTGTTCGGAAGCACATGATAAATAGCTGTCGCGTTGGAACCTAATTGCTTAACCACCTGCTCGAGTTTTTGCAAAAACATTAATCTCGGATCATCTGGCTTATCCGCAACAAGTTTGAAATATCTTCCATCAACCTCACATGGCATGCTAAGGTAATGCTCCAACGCCTTGCAAGCCGCGAGCCGAGTCTTGAATACAGCCGTCGCGATGGAATATGACTCCTCTAACATGATGGAGTTGATCGTATTTGTGTACTCGGTCGATATGGGAAAGAAACGGAAGCAGAATCTGTGGTGTGAGCGATACTGCCCGTCCTCGCCATCACGCAATACTATTCTGCCATCTACTATCATTGTATATGAGTTCCTCGCCTTGGTGATAGGTAAATCCTTGATGATAGAATTCGCATTCATAGGGTCGTCGTGTTGGATTGCATTCAACTGATACATTTCCTCCCTCCATGCCTTCATCTCCTTGTCGGCGTCTTCTTCCGGAACAGGTAAGATGAAGCTTCGAAGCACCATCATCAACTTTGGTGATACGACAGAGAATGTATGGAGCTCGGTATAGGCACGAAGGACGGTCTCATTGGTATCGGGATCTCTCGATAGACTGCCAGGTCCCTCGTAGACGCTGTAGAGATTTTCAGTCAAAAGAAACTCGTCGTTCTGACCGGATGGTGTGCACAAGGCAAGATACATCATCTGCGAACGCGCTATGAACCACTTCGCATCGTCAGGATAGGCGTGTTCCATAAGCCACTCCATCCATTCCATGGCTGGATCCATTTTCAGCTCAAGCATAGCATTGATATTATCGAACCATACGTCGATTGGTTTCTGAAATCCTTTTCTATGCATGTAATCTAAGAGCCTCTCCTTGTCGGACGACGAATAGCTTTCTGGATCCTGGTGATAGAAACGCTTGTGGGCATGCGAGCCTCGATATTTCATGATGAAGAGAAATTTGCGTAAGGTGTCTCGATCCGAACGTGTGATCCACACATCTTGATCTCCTGCCTCAAACGCCTTACGTATTGTACTGATGATTCTTCCGGCGTGAGACTCGAGCTTAGAGAGCTTCTCTTCTAGATGATATTGGTTGGTGGCGTCTGCAGAATCTCGATACATATCCGTCATCCCCAATGTTTTGGATACCGGAGTTTCGATAACTTCCGCCGTAGTTCCAGCTAGGTTGATCGTGTTGAGCATTGCGTCACCAGGATAGTAGCCACTCTTCCGTTTTCGCCTATTGCGTTTCGGAGACCCTTTTACAGGGTCACTTGATGGCTGGAAAGGATGCGCAAAATTGCGGAGGATGAACCGTGGGACGAAATGGTGATACTGGGATTTTGTAGTAGTAGATGAAGAGGCCATGATGTCTCTGTGTATCACTAGACGCAATACTTTTCCAACAATTTCTTGAGGTAAGTTGATATGGTTAGCTTCACCGATTGGGTTCTTGAGGGATTACTAGAAAAGGTAGCTCTGCAGCAACCTTGTAACAGAAAACAGTCGAATGGCGAGGCTTACGCAATATAACATCAATTATTCATCTCCTAGAACAATAGATTATCATCGACCTGAAGTCCAACCCTGAAGGACCATGAGATGTCGTATCATGGTAGGCAGAAATCACGAGACCCCCACCTTCCACCCACCACCGAGGCTGAGTGATAAGGCAAATCAAGCAAGGACCAATGAGCGCCGTTGACCAGTGGCAGTACAGCGGGCTGCCGGTCCGATCGACGAGTCCAATTCATCGTCTACGATAATCCGAAGTGGTTTCATATATTTGGACTGGCACATGACGCCGAGGCAAGCCAGCTGCAAGCGTGAGGATGCCGATCCCGCGCTCGACGACGGCGACGGAGATGGTACAGAGGACTCTGGCGTTTTGAATATCAGCCTCAGCCCTACAATACTTGGCGTGGACTATTAGTATGTTGAGCCTTTACACTACATTTGGTTCTGGATGGAGCTCATGATTCAATGAAAGAGGGATAAGAAGAGTAAGACGAAGATGATGATGAGGAAGAAAAGAGGACAATAGGAGAAGAGGGTGAAGAAGGCAAGCAACACTCTTCCTGAATAGGATGAGCACATTGCTCTAGCATGAAACGTTGACTCTATTACTAATAGTATGGTATAAGTGCTCGAGTAGGAGCGGGCAATCATGTCTATATACAGTGGATCCAGTCGCCCTCGCCCCTAATGAATCGTACAGGTGTCCTTAATCAATACATATCAGACTCCTCGTGCCAATATCGTACGGTTCCTGTTACATATGAAGGGCTTTCGATGGCTGCATCTCCGTCGTGTCGTAAGCTCCGTCTAGAGTTGGCAGCGGCTCGTCAGGGATAACAGGCGTCACCTCATCTCGTGATACATGGTGAGAATGCACCATGGACACGTTCGTCGTTTTGACGATTCTCCTGCTAGGGTCCGGCCATAATTTTACCTCGCTGCTTTCGCCATCTGATATCCTCTCCGCCGCTTCGTCGTTCGAGGCTCCGATTGAACCCTTTAGGTTTTGGAAACCGTGCAGCTCGGGGTCCGCCTCGTGATACCACGAGCGGCGGGAATTGAGGGTCTTACGGGTCGTCTGCAGAGGGACCGAGCCAGGTGAGTACCGCGCGTAGCCCGCCGAGACGGCGTTGTGACCAAATAGCGGTCGAACGGAAGGAGCAGCGGCCGCGATGACGCCTAGGGTGGCTTCGAGGCTATCGTTGATGGCACCGGTCAGCATGTGCAGAGGAAATGTCGGAGTCAGAACTGGTGCACCGCTTACACCGCCCACAAGAAAAGGTCGACGAGATCCCCTAGAGCCATAGGTCAGTCATGGTTTGTCCGTCGTTCTTCTTGAATGACTTCAGATGTACCGCCACATGGGGAACTCACAGGTTGGGTCTTGGGTGATGGTAAGACTGGGAACCAAGACAGTGCGAGCCACCGCGAATCCTCCGCTCCTATTCGATCATTCGTCAATGCCTGGTATCTCCAATTTTTTCGGGTGATCAGCGGTCCTACGCGAATCCTAGTGCCATAATCCCGCAAATGCCCAGCTTCGCCTTCCTCTTTATTCTAACGTTCCAGAGAAACACTATGGGCAACGTCGCCAGAATCACATCTGTCGAGGCCGCGATGGCTGTCACTCAGAGGTTAGTACGATCATGCAAAATCCGCTCGCGATATCATAGTCTGGAAGAGTAGCACTACCTCCTTGAATAATTCCAGTGGCATTGATAGCGGTATTCGACCAGCAATGTCCTTCCACAGAATGATCCCAATTCAATTCAATCGGAGAGCATTGGGGGAAGATGATTGCAGCATCTAGTAAACTCGTGATGGTGTTGAACGCAATGAACGACCACAGGAATTTTTTCCATCGCCTGCTCGTGAGACTGAAGAGGGGTTCTATCAGCCACGATATTTTTCCCTGGCCGAACCGGGTGGGGAGTGAAGGGAAACACTTGGGATGAACGTACAATAGTCGTTTCAAGAAGAGGCTGATGGAAATCTTGATCAAGATGGTTGAAAGGATAAGGAAGAATTCACAGATTCGTAGCAGCTCCACGCTAAAGCTCGCGCGAGCCTTGTCCAGGTAGTGAAAGTGACGTCCCAGGCCGTTCGATATCGACCCAAGTACCAAACCCATGACCACGAAGAGGGCTACCTGCGGGATAATCCATCAGCGTCTGTCTGGCGTGTGCCCATGGCCATCGTTGCGATCAGAGGGTCTACTCACCATGGCCAGTACGTTGAAAAAGTCATCCCATTCCAGCCTTTTTAGCATCCGTGTCCGGACGTAGAGCCGCAGAGCTGTCAGGATTGCCGCGATGATGACTGTGAGAACGGTGGGTACGGCGACAACGTATGCTCTCGAAACGTCTCCACCAGGTGGTGGGTTGGAGGTGGCCATGACCATGGATGACTGACGCTGGAGGGAGAGCAGTGAGTGAATGCGAGCAATGGTCGATGCCCCCCGCGACCTTCAGAGGGAAACCAGGACGCATGGCGTTGAAGGGATGAGATGACGACCAGTAAAACCCCATGCAAAAATTGGTGATTTATGAGTAACGGCCAGGCGGACTCGGAACGTCCCTTGGGCACGCCATGGATTTGATCCTATCACAGTGGAAGTCTTCTCCTGATGCATGTGGAATCCTTCCACCGAGCTACCTTAATCACACCCGCCCCATGCGATTGTTCCACGCTACGGAATACTCATCTTGGAGTTGGCACTAGCGTGGGTCTTTCTGGATCTGTCGAAGCATTCCTTGATTGGACTAGGGACACCCATGGGGCCTGGGCGAAAAACCGGCACGTCCGGGTGCACCCTAGCTCCAACTGCCGCCGAGCACCAACCCAGCCACACGATCTCACGTCTACCTATTCTTTCGGTGTACTGAGAAGTAATCGTTTCAATCAAGATAAACAAGCGATCCCCAGTCTCGAGCAAATTTCCGCGACCACCCAATAATGTGAATCATAGCATTTACCCCGAACACTAAAGCGCAAGCATTACTACAATGCCTACATCTTCCTGTCACGCAGCCAGACTCCATTGGCTGCCGGCTGGCACCAGGTTCCGCCACGGGCCCGGTCGCCTCGGGTCGAACGAGCAATTTGACGTCTGTGCCAAGGCACCAACCCCCACTAACATGTGTACTTTTATGCAATTTTCCCTCTCTGGAGCTATCCTACTACACGGTGCCTGGTAGAACTTCAGGCAGCGAGTCATCGGACAGGAACGCTGACTAGGTACTCATCATGTAAAAGATGAAAGTGCATGGGTAATCTGAGTATGCTGGATCTCGATTATCACACAGCAGTGCGGAGTGCGACCCGCAAGCCTAAAAACTTTCCTAGGGTACTAAGGTACGTAGCAGTGTAAGGGATGATAGAATCATGGCATCGAAGGATGCTAGAATCCGGTGTGCCCACTGAATGTGGGGGTGGCTCCGGTGTTGCAATCCCCCAGAGGCTTCCTCCTTCGAGCTCGTGATATGCTACGGAGCTTGATTTCTGTCATGTGGGGGAGATCAACAGGTCTCTAGAAAGATAAAGATGTACAGTGGAAGAGCCATCTCATCTGATCAATAGGTGCTCTGCCTGATGTATCACATAACATTTACAGAGGTAAAGGTATGTTAATGCATCTTTCAAGGGTTGATAAGCGATATGATTTTGGCAGTTCATTCTATCATCACGGACGATTAGTTCGCATTAGCGACCCGTACTGCGAAGGTGCTATTTTCAACATCATAATACGCTCGTGCTGGTATGCACTTCGACACTACTTACAACGGCCCGATGTTCCTAGATGGTACGCCACGCCCTAAATATTCGCCTACTGCAGCTACATGGATCGCAACCCAATCACACCAATGTCCCGCACGTGCAAAACAGAAAGAAGGCACGGAGCGTAGGGCCCTTAGGAAAAGCAGAATGAAACAGATCGGGGATTATAGAAGGGCGGCTAGTCAGCCTCATCAACCCACGCGTTTTTGACTCTGCTTGCCCCTCCTCCTCCCCCTCCTCCTCCTCTTTCTCTACAGACATGGCCACCATGTTCGCACCTGTACCGGAGGACAGGAAGGGCCCGGCAGAAGTCTCGACCACGGCGACCGAATCCCCAAAGGTCATGCGCAAGAAACACGGCCAGACAATCGTTCTGATCCCGCAACCCAGCGACGATCCAGAAGATCCATTGGTAAGTGCAAGCAAGCAACAGACTCGTCGTCGGCACAAGAGCTTCGAGACGAATGCGCTGACCGCGATCCTCGGTAGAATTGGCCCATGCGCAAGAAGATTCTCATCTTCGCCAGCATCTGTCTCGCCGGTTTCGCGGGCCAGATGTCGCCCAATTCCAACCAGCTCACCTTCATCCTGCAGGTACCCACGTACCATAAGACGCAGGCCGATCTCCTCAACTCGGTCGCCGCAGCTCTCGCTGGCTGGGTGGCGGGACCGTTCCTCATTGCTCCGCTGGCGGCTGTGGTTGGGCGTAGCTCTGTCATATTTTGGAGTCTGGTGGCCACCTTCGCTTGCCAAATTTGGGCAGGCGAGATGACAGGGCCGAACGGCTACATCGGCTTCACCATCTCGCGCCTCTTCTGTGGCCTGTTCGGTGTCATCCCGGCTATTCTGGGGGCTGGGTACATCATCGACATGTTTTACCTACACCAGCGGGGCAAGGCGTTTGCCATCTTCGAGGTCCTCATCATCTTTGCAGTCGTCGGCGGCGGAACGCTGGGCGGATTTATTGCTCAGACACGGCCGTGGGAATACGTCTTTTGGTGGACTCTGGGGCCTCTGGGCGCTGCGATAATTTCCGTCTTTCTCTTTGTCGAGGACACGGGTTTCAGTCGCGACTCTGCAATTATAAAACGGCCCAATCTGCCCCACGGATTGGTTGCGAACCGTGCCGCAACCTTCTTTCCCGGCACCAAAACTCAATCCGCAGGCAAGGCCAAGGAGCTTGTACGTCCTCGCGAAAATTGTTCGCCTTCTTGTCTCTGTAGGACATGCCGCTAACGGTGTGGTTCAGATACGGCGAGCCATCGTCCCCTTCCAGATCTCATTCTCCCCCATTACCATCCTCGTGGGCACCTTCGTCTTCGTAGCCTTGGGCCTTCCCATTATGCAAGCCTCAACTCTGGCCATCTACCTTCAGCCCCCAGTGGAAGCAGGAGGTTACGGCTTCTCGCCTCTCCAACTCGCATTCTTCACCATGACTGCATGGGTTGGCATCATCGGCGCTCAAGTATTCGGCTACCTGTTCAACGACAAGACCCCGCTCTGGGTGGCCCGCCGTCGCGGCGGCACCTGGCATACCGAGTATCGACTCTCCAATACAATCCTGCCCTCCATCCTCCTACCCATTGGGCTAGGCATCTGGGGCGCCGGTCTCGAGCACCACCTTCATTTCATGGTCCTCGCCCTAGCATCCTTCCTCATCTGGTTCGGAGCGCTCCTCGCACTTCCCGTCTGCTACAACTACATCATCGAATGCTTTCTGCACAATCCCGTCGAAGCCTCGGTCTCGCTCAACGCATACCGCGTCACGTTCGGACTGATCTCTGTGTTCATCGTGATCCAGTGGCAGTCCGCCGTGGGCGTGGGCTGGATGTGGGGCATGGGTGCGTTCCTCGTGCTTTTGGTGGATATCCTCATGGTCGGGGTGATCTTGAAGGGGCACCTGGTGCGGAACCTGACCGTTCATGTGAGCAAGGGTCTTGCTGTCACGGAAGACGGAGCGAAGATTAGCATGAAGAGAGAGGACGTATAAGATCCATATGACTACTTATATATAATGCATCATGAATCCTCATCCCGCTCGAGCCACCAACTGCTGTAGCAAAGTATCAGATTCCTACCCAGCTTCTGAGGTCGCCACGAACCTCGATTTGGTCCTGCCCTTCACCCTTTCATTCAGTCGAGCGGTCTGCAATGTGTCTCATAGCATCCCGTGATCAATTCTATCACAAAGACCGCTTCGTAGTACCAGCTTAAGAACTGAAAGAATGCCATCGCACGGTCCAGCATGATCCCAATAAGGTTAGAACACCAACTCTAGATTAAATAAGATCTCTTGTCATACTTCACATACATAATTCCAATCGACTTGTTTGGCCTTAGCGCATACTTGACACGCACATATCCTGCCCGCTGAAGGCGACTTGTACACACCATAGCGTTTATTCTCCATCCATACCACGACATCAACACCATCTGAGGTCCACGTCGGGTCCTGACAGACTACACCATCCCTACAATCCGCTCCCCAAATATAAAGACGCGATCCCGTACCAATTCCACCTTCCAGATTTCAAGACGACCAATCGAACTCTCCCCATCATCCACAGTCCTCACAGAAATAAAAGAAAAGATGAGGTCATCGCTCATCGATCCTCAAACCTTTGCGATACAAGCTATTACAACCAAAGATAACAGCATGAACGACCGATGTCAGCACTGAATATATTCAGTCTAGCAGAAACGAAGGGGTTGTAGCATACTACATCATCAGTAAGAAAGGTGAGCTGCTATGTAACGGTATAGTATCTGAAGCCATCTTTCGCAGACTTTGGGAGCTTGTCGGATCCCTTCCATGCATGGGGTGCAGTCAGTTGCCAGGATCAACAAGTATTCATTGCTACGAGGTCACTGTGCATAGGAACTTGGCCAAAGTGTCATATCTCTGCGTACGTACAAAAACTACTGCATATCTCTTTATCTGAAATACAACTCAAACGACATAGTTCTCATAGCTTCAAATCTGGGGCTTTCATAATTCGATCCTAACAACGACTACAGTACGCACGCAACGATCTTGTGACAGCGCCAACCAGGGACAGACATGTTGACTTAAGGAAAGCATTCTGGTGGCCGATCTGGCGAATCTCATCGCTGGTCATGATTCACGGGTTCTAGCTTGCTGGAAGGTTACCTGAACGTCCTCAAACTCGGCGGGTGACCTTGACGGCCACCGGTTTTGTGGTCTCAAGCAGCGTGCCGAGTTTCATCTCGTGGTCATGGTCTCTGACGTCCACCTGGTACGTCTTCAGTAGCGTTACAAGATACTGTTTGGCCGCAAGAGTGGCAAATTTGTAGCCAACCTGATATTGTTAGCTTCTCTCTCATCGCGAGGACTGAAAGGACTTACACAGTTGCGTGGTCCGTATCCGAATGACATGAAAGGCTGATCCTTCTTGTATCCACCTAGGAACCTCTCCGGAACGAATTCTCCTGCATCGGGACCCCAGAATTTCGGCGAAGTGTGTAAATGCAGATAAGAAAGGTAAATCAACATGCCAGGCTTCAGGACAACGGGCTTCTTGCTGGAAGCGAGCTTGGTTTCGCGATTGATGACTCGGAGGGTGGCGTGGACTGTTGGATGCAATCTGTTGATCTCCATGATCACCGCCTCGAGATACGGCATCTTTGAATTGACGTCCGTAAAATTAGTGGTGTCGACCGAGTTGATTTCGGCCATGAGTTTTGCCCGGCTCTCGGGATGCTTATCGAGCTCAATCAACGCCCAATTGACGTTCAACCCGATGCTGTGATGACCACCTGAGGCTCGTTAGATTGAGTTTCTACAAGAATGAAAGGCAACAAACCGAAAAGATTGAGATTGGTAAACTCGGAGGCGAATCTGGACAGAGGGCCGGTTCTCCCGCCGCCGGTGTTGACGGAGAGGTTTCGAATCGTCTTTAGTGGAGCATCAGGGTTCTCGTACTCGTATTGTTCGAGTTTTCCGATGTTTTTCTCGACGACCTGGGCGACTTTTGCGCGAAGTTTGGCTTCCGAACGGGTCGGTTCACCTGGATTGACCAGCTTCAGAAACAGCAGGAAGGAATACCAAACCGATGGCCAAGGGTTGCCGGCCAAGTTGATGATCGTTTCAGACAGGCTCAATACACGGCCGCCAACGTGGTGATTGGGGTTTCCGTAAAGAGTCTCGCCCCAGAGTGCAATAGCGAAATTGTCCGCGGAGTATCTGATGTCCTCAACCTCAGCTGTCGAATCATCACCAGCCAAAGCATTGGCATGCTCTGTGGCAATCTTTGAGATGGTATCGAACTTTTCGGCATTTGACTTCGTGCTATTGAACTCACGAATGAATACGTTGCGATGATGGGTTATGTTAGGACCGACGTCGTTGAAGAGAGAGTGGCCAATCAGTCTCCGAAGAGTCCAGAAGGGAGACCAACTCATACGTCCAGGATCACCCTCTCTAATTACAATTAGCGCAAGCTGTATTACCTCCAGACACAAATTGTTGACGAAAAAGTCTCACCTGGATGCGATTTCTTCGGGATATGCCAGGACTTCTCGAACCATGGCGGGATCGTGAACCGAGACTAGGACATTGTTGACGACATTGGCGTATGAGATGCCATTGTCGCCAATAGCAATGAGTTTGCCGAGAAGCTGAGGCATTCCATACTTGAGGTATATAGGCATGGCTCCCAGAACAGGAACGCCTTTGAGTTCAGGGACCCCAGGAAGGACATTTTCAAAGGACACCGACTTGAATGTGAGAAAACCCAAGAGCATAAGCAGCCCGACGGTGGCAGTCACAACGATTGATGGGCTTATGTCCACCACGAAGCCGTGGAGGGCGTCAGGAGCCATGGTAGGTGTTCTAACCAAGGTCAGTACGGTGACCAAGTTTGGCAAGGCTCAATCTACGAATATGAGCAAAATGATTGTGTGAAGATGGAAAGTCAGCTGGAGAATGTAGAGCTTAACGTGGTTACTGCGCGACTATTTGTGCTTGAGAAAGAGTCGTCGGGCCGTCCGAGTCATGTTGGAGAGATGGATACGATTGATGAATGAAAGAGCTTGTGATGGTGGCACAGTCAGAAGCCATCATGCCGCTATAAAACGTTAGAAAAAGCAACAGAGAATCATGTCGGAGCCGTTAGCGCAGACCAACAATTTGGTATGCATTAGTTGATGAATCTTAGAGGCTGGGCTCTTGAAGAATGTTGGTGGAGTTGGGCGCGTGGTGTTGCATTGCTGACATACAAGGGTTCGCCTCGAAGCTAGCGTATCGAAATGCTAGTGTGTCAGTCTCTTATCGCGACGAAGAGCTTACAACATGCAATCTGTGCCGCTACAGGCAAGAACGCTTTAATGTCCGTTCATCCACCTAGTCATATCAGGCACAGTATCCTGCGTCCAGTCCCGGGATTGCTGACTCCAGGCAACCATATTTGGGGTCGCCCCACGCACTAGTTGATGCAGGACCAGATTTGCCAAATAATTGACGACCGCTGTGCAAACGGCGCTGTATCTGGTCGCCCATAACTCTATGTGCTGACTACGAAGATGTGCATTGAGCTCTCTGCGCTTCGATCCCGTTTTTGGTATGACCTTGGTCCAGCTGCACATGTTAGCTCCTAATAAGCAAGAAGGGAGTTAACCACGAACGAAGATTCCGGGATCTCAGTCCCCAAGGCAAATATAGTTCCCTCGCCGTGGTCTATATGCCAACATTCATAACGAGAACCACAATCTATAGCAGCTTTCACCAACTGCTGCAACGATTCGAAAGAGTATGCAGGAAATTGCCTGCTCTGGTGGAGAGAGGCTGCAATAGCCCCCACCGATCGAGGCGCCGACTTTCGAAGCTGATTGATGGCTAGTGCATGGACGCGGGCTAGAATGCATGCGTGAGCATCTGTGTGCTGCACCAGTAGATATCTACGGAACAATTCATCCTGCGGGTCGAAGAAGCATTGAACGCAGTTGACGGATGTGATGTCGAAAAAGGTCCCGGGATCTGTGGTCCACTTCTCGATGTTACTGTCCGTGAGAAAATCCTGCGTGGCTGCATCAGGTCCCTGGTAATTGAACAGCCTTGACCACTGCTGTTGTTGGGTCCCCTCATTTGTCTTGAGTGTGATCTTGTATCGAAGGCGGTGCCGGAGATCCTTCTTGGACGTTGCCGATTCCAGGGCCTCGAGGAAAGTATTCACGGCATCCATCATCTCGTCAGCCAGGCCTTCCGTACCCAGTCTCTTCGCCTGTGCCAATAGATCGGTCTGCAGAGAATTTGGCATGATTTCAGTTGCAGGGTTGGCAAGATACCAGAAGAAAGGCTGCAGGATGTGCTCGTCGACCTGGCCAAGACACTAATTTGCTTCTGAGCAAAGTAGTGTCTTGGCTAGATTGCAAAGTCTAGCAGTCCACTGACTGTACTCCGTAGGATCATGACCCTGGTTAAGTGTAGAAGCGCTCACCATTAGCAAAATGGTCCAACCCAGGACCATTCCTTTGCTATCTGCACGTTGGATCTGACTATGATTTTAGCTTACTCGTGCAATTCACAAGTAAATCCGGTCGCTTAGTAGCGGCGGAACAAGCCACCAATCCACTGATTAGGATCTAGCCTCTCAGCGGAAAATCCGCTCTAAATCTTTAGCCCCGGGACAACATGTGGATTGCACGAGTAAACTAATAACGACTTTTCCGACACTTATAGTGTTAGCGCGTGGCTACGCCCCCGGAGTCGCTGCCGGTTCTAGTCTGCTAACGCTGGAACGACGGGGCTCACCAGGCTAAGCAGGTTGTCATTGCGGTGAGCAGGACACTTGGCGGGTGCTTAATTAGTCCTAGTGTCCGAATTACTTTGCTCACCGCGTGGTTGTGTAGCGACTTCTGTCATCTGGGACCGACGATACAGCATACTTTACCGTTCCAGTATTTATCAGCCGCTGCCTAAAATCGTGTTCATATTAATGACCGCCTTGAAAGTGTACCGTAATATCGTTGCGCATAGTTGATCGAGCGCCAAGTGATCCTTCCATTACCGAACTGCCCTTTCCAATCATGACGCTTCGCTTGTCTTTGAGCCGTCTTCAATTGACCTAGGTGCCTAGGTGGCGGTCCGAGGCGTGCGAGGCGTGCGAGGCCAACGCAGAAGCTTACTATGTAGAATAAAGTAGGCTCAACGTCAAACCAAGGATGCCAGAACTTTGAAAGTGGTAAGCAGCACTAACCCAAAGCTGTGGTAGTTCACGAAAACCGTTGGCGAATTTACAGAGGCTTGGCTTAATGTAGTAGGCGCTGCTACGGTACTGTACCACAGTATGCTGTCGTCGCTATCTCTTGCCTCAGAGCGTCAGTACCTGCGACGTGCCAAGCCGGCTTGCGAAGCTTGGCGAGGCTTGTGTGAAACGCACATGTCTGATAAGCACTAGCGAACTCAGTCGTGTCTTTACCCGACGAGACCAATTGAAGCCTACGTTTGGAGGAGTTGCCATGATGTCAAAAGTTATCCCTGTCCTGTCAGGTGTTGTTTTCTTCATACGCACAGCGCCTGTGAGCCGAAATCTGGGAGATTCCAGGCGTGTTGGAGTACGGTAACATCTTTGAAGGCACGTGCTGCGTTGTGAAATTTGGAGGCGAGACAAGGCAGGGATGAGCAAAAAGCGCGAAGGATTCGGAATGGTGGGGCGCAGGGGCTAGGCGTTCGCTGGAGAGGTGTGCAGGTCAAGGCTACTGTATGTTGATGGTGATCCTCTTATCCAACCAACCTGTCGGCTATTCGTTCCTCTACATCGATGCATAACCGGGTTGGAAACCAAATGTCCCCCCTCATGGATTCCCGCGCTATCCCCGGGAACACTGCTCGATTGGGGCATTCATCGAGATCTCACTCTATCCCTCCTCTATTGCGCTCGACAAGACTTTCTTGCCTCCTCATAAAAAGCGACATCGAGTTTGCAGTAGCGAAATGCGACTACCATGGAGAATGGCGACAGAGCCTGAGAAGACAACGCCAACCTCGAGTTCTAGCACAGAATTCGAGGGTCAAATTGGAGCCGAAGTAAAATCTGCTACTGCCGCGAGCGAACCGAATGTGAAAAATGAGGCGTATACTACAACCAGGGCAGAGGAGCAACCAGAAAAGTCTCAAGCTCTCAAGCAAATAGAGTCAACAGCCACGGCATCATCTGCCGGCGAACCAGGCGAGGACAATGATTCAGACTACATGACAGGATCTAAGCTGTACCTGCTTACATTCGGTCTGTTCCTCGCCATTTTCGTCGTCGCCCTCGACAATACGATCATTTCTACGGCTATTCCTCGTATCACGACCGTCTTCGATTCGCTAGATGATGTGGGCTGGTATGGATCAGCCTACTTGCTCACGACTACATCACTGCAGCCATCTTTCGGCAAGATTTATACATTCTTCGATGTCAAGTGGACTTACATCGCCGCTCTGCTTATCTTCGAATTGGGCTCCGTCCTGTGTGGTGCTGCTGTCAACAGTAGGATGTTGATTGTTGGCCGTGCAGTTGCTGGCATAGGTGCTGCTGCTTTGTTCTCAGGCGGAATGACCATTGTCGCCTACTCCGTCCCTCTACGAAAACGTCCCATTTATATCGGTCTTCTCTCTTCAACCTTCGGTATTGCCTCTGTCGTTGGACCCTTGCTTGGTAAGTGTGATCGTTGACTTCTTTTTAAACGGGTTAATTACGGGGCTAACGCTATCATTAGGTGGTGCTTTCACCGATCGAGTCTCATGGCGATGGTGCTTTTATATCAATTTACCTATTGGAGCGCTAGCGATTGCTATCGTTTTTCTGTTCTTCCACAATCCCGAACGAAAGGAATCGAAGCTCACATTCAAGCAAAAGATCCTGCAAATCGATCTGCTTGGTGCGTTCTTCCTCGTTTGTGCTATTATCTGTGTCCTGCTTGCTCTTCAATGGGGCGGCACTGTCTACCCGTGGCATAACAGTAAAGTCTGGGGCTGTTTGTTGGGGTTCGGCCTCCTCATCACTGTGTTCATTGCCATTCAAATCCGACGTGGAGATCTTGCAACCCTTCCACCTCGGATTATTGTCAAGCAAAGGACTGTTCTTGCGTGTTCCCTCTTCAGTTCATTCCTCGCTATGGCGCTGTATACACATATCTATTACCTCCCTTTCTACTTCCAGGCCGTCAAAGGGACAAGCGCTGAGGGCTCCGGCATCAGAACAATCTCTTATCTGGTCAGCATGACCATTGCTTCGATAGTTGTGGGAGGCTTGATTACAACCTTCGGGGTCTATGTACCGTTCACCTGGGTAGGCAGTGCCATATTCACAGTTGGCTCGGGCTTGATCTATACCTTGAAAGTCGACACAAGTACTGGTAAATGGATCGGCTACCAAATCCTCGGTGGTTTCGGTGCTGGAATGTGTGTGCAAATTCCCTTCATTGCGGTCCAGGTCGTTTTGAACAAGAAGGACATGCCCGTCGGCAATGCGACGACCATTTTCTTCAACAGTCTGGGCGGCGCCATTTCGATCTCAATCGCACAAAACATCTTCAGCAATACCTTGATCAAGGAGATTCCCAAACGTGCCCCGGGAGTGAATCCACAGATCATTGTCCATGCTGGTGCTACACACATACGAGATGTCGTCACCTCTGCTCAGCTTCCTGGAGTCTTGGAAGCATACAACATCGCCGTGACGAATGCGTATATTCTTGGTATTGCTTGTGCAGGCATCGCATTTCTGTGCAGCTTGCTTTTTGAATGGAGGAGTGTCAAGGGGAAACTTGATATGGCAGGCGGTGGCTAAAGATGGATCGATGCGCTTTAGGATTAGAGTCAGGCAAATGGAGCGTTTAGTTACTATAATTTTATAGGTCGCTCACAGACTCGGTACCCAAGAAGACGAGGTTCCATTGGGACACCTACTGACACTACGATACAGCCAGAACCCTGCCAACAAATCATTTGAAATGGTCATATCACGCGACAGAACGAACTGTGTCCTGGAGTTTCATCCGCAGCGGTCTAGACTACCATGCTACCTTACTTTGTAGTGGCACGCCTGTGTCAGCATGGTTACGGAGGATCCTTGCAGCACTCAATCTTCCAATAAACCTGAATGTGAGATTTTCAACAGGGCTAATCTTCACGATCCCTGCCACGTTTCTGTCAGGCTACGGCGCCCGGCTAGATAGCATACCCCCGCCCCCAGAATCACCCCTGCAAGCACGGCAACGCTACCGGATCATTTGTTGGATCCCTCAACTTTAGCCTGACTAGCAGAAAAGGGGGGGGTGAGACTTGTTCGCAGTCCAAGTAGAATGGGGCCAGAAGGCCCATACTGTGGTATATACAGCCTGTCAGCGCTAAGACATTTACCCCTCCATCTCCAGCCATCGGCAAATTACCGCTTCAATACTCAGCCTACTTAGTCAATCCTTAGTGTAAAAGTATCACCGTACGTTTTACACCAAGGTTATCAAAACTAGTACGGTATTCAAATACGAAGGATCGATGACTTCGAATCCGAGAGACCAACATCCCCACTCTTAGCGAGGCATACTTATTGGGCCGACCTCTCCGATCAGCTTCCGATGAAGAAGCACGGCACATTTCACTCCAATGTACAGTACAACAGTACCCGAGATGGCGGTGGCAGGCTTATTTGGTTCCCCAGAAACATATAGACGTTGTATATATGATCTCTTTTCCTCTTTTCCTCTTTTCTCTTGTCTTCCTCACTCTATCTCTCTGTCTCAAAAGCGATAGCATCTCCATATTAAAACTAATCTCCTTTTGATATTTCTCTCTGCCCAAGATAGACCTCCCCTCAACTCTACTTCTCATTCTCCTGTGCATAATTCAATATGAAACCTTTCATGATATTTGGCTTCTTGGCTGTACTCAGCGAAGGAGTTTCAGCAACTCTCCCTCAGAATTTTGCGTCTGCCGACATCATTGAACGAGACGTCGCTATCATTGGTGGCGGTTCTGCAGGCACATACTCTGCGGTGAGGCTCAAGGACAAGGGGAAAAGTGTGGTTGTGATTGAGAAAGACGTCGTACTCGGTGGGCACACTGATACATATAGTAAGTACCATCTATAATACGATATGTTATTTGAGTTTCAGAAGCAGTAGATCTAGATTCTCTGGACTCAAAATCTTTCATACTCGTTCTTGCGAATTTCTAATTTGAGACCTCATCCTCGGGTGGTCCTCTGCCCCAAGATTTTGAACCATCATCGCTGATCAACGGCTATCGCATGCTCCTAGTCGACAAAGATACAGGAGCCCATATCAATGTCGGCGTTGTAGACTTCCACAACATCCCCATAGTGAAAGACTACTTCGCTCGGCTCAACGTCCCCTTGACAACCCCTGGCCCGTACGACTATCCAACGCTGTTGTTCGACTTCGACACAGGACTGCCAGTGCCTGAATACGTTCCCGCCTCTCAAGCCGACGTCGGCGCCGCTCTCCTCGCCTACATCGACATCCTCACAACAAAGTACTCGTACCTGCAAGCCGGCTACTTCCTCCCCGATCCCGTCCCAGAAGAGCTCCTGATCCCCTTTGGCGAGTTCGTCACAAAGTATAAACTTCAGGCGGCCGTCCAAATCTTCAACCAGCTCCTTCAAAACGATGGCAACCTCTGGGAAATCCCAACGGTGCAGATCCTCAAAGCTTGCGATATCACCCTCGCGCAATCGGCGATGAACGGCTTCCTGACAGCAGCGAGCAACGACACTCAAGATCTATACACAAGCGCTGCAGCCGTCCTCGGAAAAGACGTATTCTACAAATCCGAAGTCACAGAAATGAATCGAACGGAATGTGACGGCGTCAGCTTCATCGTTCAAACCCCCACCGGCAAGAAACTCGTGCGAGCCAAACGTCTAATAGTCACAATACCACCCATGCTAGACCTCCTCCACGCCTTCGATCTTACCAAAAATGAGAAATCAATCTTCAAGAAATTCCAAGCTAGAGGCTACTACGGCGCCATCTTCACCCATTCCGGCATCAACGATACAGTATTCTACACCAACATCGGCACCCACACCCCCTTCAACCTCCAACTCCTCCCCGGAATCTTCACCATCCAACCCACTGGCCTACCCCACAAACACACCGTCTACTTTGGCACCCTAACCCCCGTCTCCAGCGAAACCGCGCAGCAAATGATCATCAAACAAATCAACACCCTCCAAACCCACGGCGTCTTTCCAGCAGACACGCCCGAATTCCTGTTTTTCACTAACCACGCCCCTTTCCGAACGTATGTGCCGGCAGAGGAGATCAAGAAGGGTTTTTATAGGGATTTGTATGGGTTGCAGGGACGACAGAGCACTTTTTGGACGGGGGCGTCGTGGATGACGCAGGATTCGTCGTTGATTTGGAATTTTACGGAGGCGCAGGTTTTACCTGCGGTTATGAAGGCGTTGGATAAATAGTCGATCGTAGTAGTGATACCTCATGGATCTAGCTTGGACTCATCATCCTCACTGCATCGATATATCTTTAGGAATTCCGACAAAATGTACTCCGTACTGTATCCATCACGCGACTATAGTAACACATTAGAAATTCGGAGGTCAACAGAGCGACCTCTCCGCACACCAGAATCTTCACCTCAAGATCCCCCCTAAAACTATCCTCCCCCATACCAACAAAGCAATCTCTCAGCGCAGCGCACAGCATTCAGCACGTCCATCACACAACCACAAATCTTCTCTCAATTAAGAGACATCCAATCACAATTAAAATTCAACAAAGACGTCAATATAGCTTGATGTAGAAGGAAAGGGATGGAGGGATGGAGGAAGGAAGGGATGAATGGATGAATGATTGAATGAAGGAAGGAAGGATAATGTAATCGGATGTGACGGAGACAGATTAGATAGTAGATAAGATCAGCACCGAGGAAGCAAAAAAGGGCAAAGCACACACGTGAATGGAGAGATTACGAAATATTCCTCACTACTATCGTACCACCCCAATACCGGACCCCCCCCCCTCCCTCCTTTTTATCTCCTTCCCTACCGAGAACAAATCTCCAGCCTCGTCAGCCTCCGACAATGTCCCTATCTCCATCAATGAAAGATATCGCCAGCAGT
>JAABUK010003549.1_pt1 | contig 26300 bp, 29 predicted proteins | sample 5559141 | NCBI WGS metagenome assembly JAABUK01 (sample SAMN10711869, study PRJNA513367) | rock metagenome | isolation source: Antarctica rocks | place: Antarctica: Victoria Land, Pudding Butte nord | collected 2016-01-03 | reverse complement strand
AAAAGTCTGTGCAGAAGCGGCATCTGGCCCGGAAGCTGGCAGAGTTCACGAACGAGACCTACGACCTTGACCGCTGGAAAACGGACCTGCTGGCTGACCTCGGCTACCTGCGGGAAATCCATGCGGCAACGCTGAAAACACGCCAGAAGCCGGACCCCAAGCTGCTCTGGGGTCAGGATATAATCCAGAACGCCGTGGGGCAGGGCAAGCGCGTTCTGGTCTTCACGCAGAGCCGACGCACGGCGGAGTATTTGGAACGAGAACTGAAGATCAAAGGCGCGAACATCGCCCGCATTGACTCGCGGGTGGAAGACACGCGGGCGGCTATCCTCCATGCCTTCTGCCCCGGCTACAACCCCAGCCCAGCCTCCTGGCCGCCGTCTGTGCCTAAGCGTGTGGATGTGCTGATTTCAACCGACGTTCTGGCCGAAGGCGTCAACTTGCAGGAGGCCGGGGCGATTGTCAACTATGACATCCACTGGAACCCCGTGCGGCTTATTCAGCGCATCGGGCGTGTGGACCGGCGGCTAGACCCGGCCATCACGCCGGAGACGCATTCGTTCGACATCTACAACGTGCTGCCGCCGCCGGAGATTGACAGCATTCTGGAACTGGTCGGGCGGGTGGAGAACCGAACGCTGCGGATCAGCAAGACGCTGGGCCTCGATGCCGCGTTCTTTAAGAGTACCGATCTGGCAGGGAACCTGATTGAGTTCAACGGCCTGTACGAAGGCGAGATGACGGGGGCGGACCGGGCGCTGGCGGACTGGCTGCGGCAGAAGTCTCAGCCAGACCCCGATTTGGTGGGAGCATTGAAGACGCTGCCGCCGGGCGCGTTCGGCGTCTGGAAGAACGCCCCCCACGATGGCCTGTTTGCGCTGTTTGTGCTGGAAGCAACCAAAGACGCGACGGACGCCGACCGTGCCCGCTTCGGCAATGAGTTGGGCCATCCGGTGCTGGCTTTGGAGCGGCCCGGTCTGCCGCCGCTGATGAACGCCGGGGAGATTTTTGATCTGCTGCGCGGCACGGTAAAAGGGCAGGTGTCTGGGACGCCCTCAGAAGAGACTGCCCTGAATGCCCGCCTGAAAGCCTTGCGGAACGCCGTGCGGCAGGGGTTCGCGGACATTGACCTGCCCCGGACGATTGTGCCGCGCCTGGTGTGCTGGATGGAGTGGAAGACATCAGAGAAGAAGGGGAAATCGTAGCAAGATGCCGATCACAATCACACATCACGATTTGGAGAAGGTGCGCGACCGCGCCTCGCTGTTTGAGTTTTTGGGCAACAAGCTGGGCTGGCCGGTGAGCGCGGAAGACACGTTCACCTATGCCGAGCCGCTGCTGCAAAGCGGCGCGGGGGAAGAGACGCCTTCGGTGCAAGTCAGCCGCCTGCTGCCGTTTGGCGCGGGGGACCCGTTCCTGATCCTGCTGGCGGAATGGGAAACGCCCCTCAAACGCGCTGGACTGCGTGAGATTTTGCGGAAGGTCCGCGCCCGTATACGGACGGCGGGCGCTTACGGCATCAACATCCTGGAAGAGATCGTGTTTGTCTGCCCGGCGCAGGACTACCACGGCGTCTGGTTTGCCCATTTTCAGGAGCAGGAGGGCCGTCAGCCCCGGCTGGAAGTGTTCGGCTGGGATGCGGAGCGTATTGAGGCGACGCGCACGCTGCGGGAGGTCAACCTGCCCGCGCTGGCGATGCCGCCGCTGAACCTGCTGGATGAGCCGGACTGGGCAATGGGGTATCATCGGTGGCTCTCGGCATGGGATGTGGAGGCGGTCACGCGGTCATTCTTCAAGGACTACCGCGATGTCTTCGGAGGCGTCCGGGAGAGCCTGCCCAAAGACTTTACGGGCGACCGGACCCTGTGGACGCAGCGGCTGTTCAACCGTCTGCTGTTTATTCACTTCCTGTCTCAAAAGAAGGAAGGCTGGCTGCGCTTCGGCGGGCGGCGGGACTACCTGCACGCCCTCTGGGACGGGCGCGACAAAACAGCCAACTTCTACTCCGCGCACCTGCGCCCGCTGTTCTTCACGGCACTGAATAACCATCACGCCAGCACGCTCCAAGACACCAACCCGACGCTGCACGCGCTTATCGGGGATGTGCCGTACCTGAACGGCGGGCTATTTGAAAAGGCCGCTGATGATGACGCGATCACGGCTCTGCCCAATGACGCGCTGGAACGGGTGCTGGCGCTCTTTGGGCAATATCGGTTCACCATCACCGAAAGCACGCCCGATGACGTGGAAGTGGCCGTGGACCCGGAGATGCTGGGCAAGGTCTTTGAGGAATTGGTCACCGGGCGGCATGAAAGCGGGTCGTACTACACGCCCCGCCCTGTGGTCTCGTTTATGTGCCGCGAGGCCCTGAAAGGCTGCCTGGGGGGGCACGCGGACCTCGTCGACGGGCGGGATGCCGACGGTCTCAGCCGCAAAGAGGCGTCCGCCCTGCTGACCCGGCTGGCCGCGCTGCGGGTGGTGGACCCGGCCTGCGGCTCGGGGGCGTACCTGCTGGGAATGCTGCATGAGCTGTATGCGCTGACGGGCCTTTTGGAGCTTCGGGCGGACCCGCTGACGGCCCGCGCTCAGTACGAGCGCAAGCTGGGGATTATCCAGAATGCGCTCTACGGCGTTGACCTGGACCCCTTCGCCGTCAATGTCGCCCGCCTGCGCCTGTGGCTGTCGCTGGCGGTGGAGCATACGGGGGCCAAGCCGGAGCCGCTGCCCAATCTGGACTTCAAGGTGGAAGCCGGGGACAGCCTGGCCGTGCCCCTGCCGCAGCGGGATTTGACCGGCGACCTCTTCCGGCAGCATCAGCTTGACGAGTACCTGGCCGCCAAGCGCGAATACGGCTCCCCGTATTGCCCCAGCGACCGCAAGAAGCTGAAGGAGCGCATCGACGCCCTGAAAGTCGAGCTGACCGACTGGGCGCATCCCGGCCACGACCCGAAAAAGCCCGTGCCCGGCTTTGACTGGCAGGTGGAGTTTGCCGAAGTGTTCGCGTCCTCGGAGCCGACGGCGGACCTCGGCGGGGCCATGAACTTTGGCGGCACGCTGGCCGAGCTGCCCGCGCCGGGCGGCTTTGACATTGTCCTTGCCAATCCGCCGTATGTGCGGCAGGAGCTGATTAAGGACCAGAAGCCGCGCCTCAAAACGGCGTTCCCGGAGGTCTACGCCGGAACCGCCGACCTCTACTGCTACTTCTATGCCCGCGCCGTGCAGCTTTTGAAGCCGGGCGGGACGCTGGCCTTCATCTCCCCGAACAAGTGGTTCCGGGCGGGCTACGGCGCGAACCTGCGAAAGTACCTTGCCGACACCTGCCGCGTCCGCAGCATCACGGACTTCGGGGATTTGCCGGTCTTTCAGGCGGCAACGACTTACCCGATGGTGTTTGTGGGGCAGCGTCAAGGCCCCCCCGCCCCAAGTTTGGGGAGCCAGAGCAAGAGCAGCACCGAACCCGTAGGGGCAGGGCTTGCCCCTGCCCTCCTGTCCTCTCCGAGTCCTAATCCGGCTCCCCAGAATTGGGGCGGGGGGGCCTCCGGCTCCATCTTCACGCAGGTCAAGTCCCTGTCCGCGCCGTATCCCGATGTGCTGGCCTTGCAGACCCGCGACGGCTACGTTCTGCCTGCTGATGCTATCAAGGGTGCGGATTGGACACTGACCGATGCCGCCTCCGCCGACCGCCTGCGTAAGATGGAAAAGGCGGGCGTCCCACTCGGCAAATACGTGGACGGCCAAATCTTCCGGGGCGTTTTAACTGGCTTCAACGAAGCATTCGTCATCAACGGGGCCAAACGCGCCGAGTTGATTGCCGCCGACTCCAACAGCGCCGAAATCATCAAGCCCCTCGCCGTAGGCCGCGACATTCGCCGATGGGCCATCAATGACCGGGACCAATGGCTGATTTTCACCCGGCGCGGCACTGACATTGACAAGTACCCCGCCGTCAAGGCACATTTGGCACAGTGGCAAGCTGAACTTATGCCTAAGAAGATTGGTGGGACCGAGCTACAAGGCCGCAAGCCGGGCAGCTACAAGTGGTACGAAATACAAGATGAAGTAGCTTACTTTGCCAAGTACGATAAGCCAAAAATAATCTATCCTGAAGTCGCTAACTCTGCCAGATTTGCTTTTGACAACACGGGGGTATACCCTCTGAAAACTTGTTTTGTCATCATTACGTCCGACCTGTATTTACTTGGTGTCTTAAACTCAGAGTGCTTTTTAGCATACCAGCGCCTGACCCAAAATACTGTTCGCGGCGGTTATCTTATGAACAGCAGTATTTATTTAGAGGTGACGCCAATCCCCAACGCCACCCCCGCCGACAAGTCTGCCATCGCCGCTCTCGTGCAGCACTGCCTGGACGCGGGCGGGGTAGACTGCGGGGCATGGGAAGCCGAGATAGACGCACGGGTGGCCGCGCTGTACGGGCTGTGAGGGGGGTATACTCACAGCGGAGGAAACTGCTATGCAAGCCGCCCTGCGCCTGACCACCCGCGTTCTGCCGGGTCATCGCCTGGAAATTGTCGCGCCGGAACTCGCTGACGGCGAGGCTGTTGATGTCTTTGTCGTCCTGCCCCGCCCCGCCGAGGCGCAGACGCCCGCTGCCAAAGCGCCTGTCTCTTTGATGGACTTTTTGGATGCGCTGCCGCCCGGCCCGCGCTCCGCACCGACCTGGGAAGCACTCGAAAGCAATCTCCAAAAGGAGCGGGACGCATGGGATCGCTGACCCTTCCGGTCTCCGGCACAATCTATGTGGAAACCCCGGCAGTGATCTACACGATTGAAGCGCACCCGGTCTACGCGCCCCTGCTGCGCCCGCTCTGGCAGGCGGCACAGGCGCGAAGCGTGCAGATTGTGACCAGCGAGCTGACGCTTCTGGAAACGCTGGTGCATCCGCTCCGTAACCAGGATGGCGCGTTGCAGGCTGCCTATGAGCGTCTGCTGCTATCCACGCCGGAAGTCACTCTGCTGCCTATTGGTCTGGACGTTCTGCGCGAAGCCGCCCGCCTTCGGGCTTCTATTGCGGGACTGCGAACGCCGGACGCCCTCCATGCCGCCACGGCCCTGTTGGCCGGATGTACGTTGTTTCTGACCAATGATGCCGGATTCCGCCGCGTTCCTGGCCTGCCGCTGACCATCTTGGACGATGTCGCCGTCAGTTGACGCCGTTTCCCGCTGACCCCAACAAATAAGCAGAGAACAACGCCTGCGCCGCTGACACGTCTGCCCGCGCCGTGAGAACAGGCAAAGGCCATTTCACTCCCCAAACTCAGCAGCCCGCGTTAGCAGAAAGACAATTCTACCAATGGCGAAAGTCACCCTGCCGCCTGATGTTACATCCCAGCAGCTTGACGCCGTGTTCCGAAAGCTGCTCAAACTGCCGCCGCAGGAGGAACGCGCCGTGCGCCTGCGGCTGGAAGGAAAAACATATAAAGAGGTTGCTTCGATCCTGAACGCAGAGCGTCAGCCCGATGCAAAGCATATAGTGCAGATGTGGGTTTTTCGCTGTTGCCGATCAGTCATCACTCAATTGTCCGTCAACAAAAGCTACCCATCTTCTTATTCAGATACCAAAAGCCTTTCCGAAACAGTTACAAAAGTGTTACGAGCGCTTCGACAAGGCACTCAGGTCCCTGGTTCCCGTCTCGCTGCCGAGAAGCCGGTGGCAAAGTCAGGGGATAAGCATAAAAAACAGTACCTCTGTCACAGATGCGGATCGACTAATCTGCAATCACAGCCAGACCGAAACGGCAAACGAAACAGTCGCATCCATGTCTGTCAAGATTGTGGCCGCCTTCACACGACCGCAGAGCGAAATACCAAATGGTATGACGTTCCCTTCTCCCTTCAACCCCAAAAACCTTATATCCCCTTCCTCGATGAATACGGCGATGAAATCGGCAATGAATACGACGGCGAAAAATAAAATAAATTATTTTTCGTTTCATTTTACTTTTTAACACTTTTTGACTTCTGACCAACGTTTGGGGTGTGTGAACAAACGAAACTTGGTGTACGCAGGAGAGAAAAGCCGATGAAAAGCGAAATTATGTCCGCCGCAGAAGCTGCCGAGAGCCTGGGGATTTGTGTGCGGCGTGTTTATCAATTGATCCATACGCGAATGCTGCCTGGCGTCAAGAGGGGCAGGCGCACCTTGATTCCCCGCCAGGCATTTGACGCCTACATCCAGCAGATCAACCGTGCCGCTCTCAGCAATGTGGAAACCGCTGAAAATGAGGCATTTTCCCCCACCAACGGCTCACCTATTGGTAACTCGCTCTGCTGTGCCAGTACCCTCCTCGGAGGCCAGGCATGAGCAGGCAAAACTCAACTCTCCCGCAAGCTGACCCCAAACTTTTGCACGTCACGGAGCGCATACGCACAACGAGCGGTGACGTACATCCCGGCTGGGTAAGGGCAACCTCCATCCTGCTGCGCGGCATGGAGCGTCTGCGAGGCCAAGAGGCCGTTGAGGAACTGATGACGGCGAACCTGCCAGACCCATCAAGCCACTAAGCCCCCGATGTTATGCCTTTGCCATAGACAGCCCCAGCGAATAGTATCTACTGGGGCGCGAACGCCATTATCACACAAACGGACCATAGGAGAAACACAACGATGCTAATCGACTGGATTGCGTGTACGATGCCGAGCGGCGCACCGGCGGTGAAGGAATGGATACAAACCGCCTTGACTGGCCCCTGGCAGACGAAGGACCACGCACTGCACCCATATACGCACACGATGTTTTGCGGGGGCGTGTCCGTGCTCACAGACGCCCCAAACGACGAGAGCATCCACCTCATCGTCAATGGAAGCGGCTGCCGTGAATTGGAGGCGGCGGGCATAATGGAGGACTGGCACAACTTCCTGGCACGGCTGCTGCGGGCAGGGGCAAAGTTCACCCGCCTTGACGCTGCCATCGACGACTACGACGGTGTCCTCGACATGGACGACATCCTTGACTGTTGCCGCGAAGGCCGTTTCGTGTCTTCCTTCAAGACTATCATGCCGATGGAGGAGCTGGATAAGATAACCGGAGCCGTGCTGGGGCGCATGGTGACGTTTGGCAAGCGAGGATCGGATTCCAGCATCCGCATTTACGACAAATCTCTGGAGCAGCGCACCTCCGGTTGCTGGATACGAGTTGAACTGCAAAACCGCGATGCACGGGCGCAGGCGCTGGCAGTAGCCATTGCAAAAGAGGGCGGGGACGTTGTGCCAAGCATCCTGCTCAACTGTCTGGACTTCAAGGATTTGGGGCCGACTGACCGGCGCGACCGATGGCCGACTACTTCTCGATGGTCGGAGTTTGTCGGCACGCACCAGCGGTTCCAGCTCACAACAGCCCCGCGCAGCGAGAGTATTGAAAAGTCACACGCCTGGATTATGAAGCAGGTGACTCGTGCATTCGCCAGCGTACAGGACTCTGGCCTTTACCCCAATTTCTCCGATGACGTGCTGGCGGCTGGGCGGCTGAAAATAGAGGGGAGGGCAGCGAAGTCAGCACCCAAGCTGACGGCCATCACAAGCTGAGACTCAACGCACCGGGGAAGGGCAGACGATGAGGCAATGCGCTCACCATCCATGATGCCCTTTCCCATGCGTGAACAAACGGGAGCAATTTCTGGCTGATGTCCCTCGTTTTGATTTATTTTGATTACTGAGGCTAGGTTGAATTGCGGTCGCAAAAAAAGGATCGGGATTGGGCAAAGCCATCAGAGAAAGTATCATAAAAGCGGTGCAGTCGCCAAAGTGTAACACACTTTCAAGCGCGTATTCAAATTAATCAAAAGGAAGATGATGGGACTAGAACAAAGGCGCGGCAGCTTCTACTACACACGCTCCCGGCGGGTCAACGGGAAGGTCACACGCGAATACGTCGGCAGCGGTCAGCTTGCTCTGCTTGCCTTCGAGATGGAGCAAGCCGACGGTCTGCTCGATAAATACCTGCGACTCAAAGAGCAAGAACTTTGGCAGCAGGAACGCGAAGCCGCGCTGACATTAGATCAAGCGGTCGGAGCAGTCTGTGAAGATACCGGCAGGCTGTTTCACGAGGCTATGGTTGCGGCGGGCTATCATCAGCACGCACGCGGAGAGTGGCGCAAGAAGCGCAAGGAGAAACCGAATGCAGACACAATTATTGACACAATTACAAACACAAACAGCGATTCGCAAGCCGCTGAAAGACATGATGCCGGATGAGCTGCAAAGCAAGTTTGCGAAAATGCTCGACGGCGATATGGACCCCAAGATGCGAGAGGTGGCAGAACTCGCTCTGAAGGGGCTGACGGGCGACGTAGCAGCGATGGACGCGGCGATGCTGTCCGCCGCAGACCTGCCAGACTTCAGCACCCCCGCCACGGATGTAGCGCCTTCCCAGACGTTCGGGCAGACACTCGCAGACCCAATGGAACGGGCCTGCCGGGCACTGATAAAAGCTCTCTATGGGGAGGACAAGGTGATGCAGACACTGGGGCGACGGCAACTGGACGCGAAGGTGCGTGAGCTTGGGGGATTGAACCCGCCCCCCTTAGAATTGGCGCTGGCGCAGCAGGGCGCGGTCTGCTGGTTGGAGCTTTATCACTTCGAGCAGCAGTACGCCGCCCGCCTGAACAAACAGCCGCAGGACAGCCTGGGCTTTCAGAGGGAAGAGTTTTACCAAAAGCGTGTTGGCCGCGCACAGGGGCGGTTCCAGCAGGCACTAAAGGCACTGGCGCAGGTGCGGCGTCTGCAACTGCCAACGGTGCAGGTCAACATTTCAGACCGGCAGATCAATGTCGGTTCCGGGCAGATAAAGGTGGGCGAGGCGCAGGTGAATATGCTGGTGGATGCAGGGGCAGAAGAATAAGGGGAAGAGAGTGTGGGGTATCAGGGGCCGCGTACACCGCCATCAGGGGAAGTCCCATAACGAAGGGTCTTGGGCTTTACGTCCAGAACGTGCCCGACTATCCCACTCGTTTCATTGCACCCCAAAACGCCCCCTTATTGTCCGGGACGTTTGCGCGTGGCGGTGTTACTGCGGATGGGGGCAGAGGGAGCCAAGTCTACGTCAAAGGTAAACTTTTTGCCTGCCGATAACGGATTGCACGCCCACGCGCACAAGTCGTTGGATGGTTGAGGCTATCGCCATGTCCACAGGTACAGATTATTTCCGCTAGAGGTGTAAGCGGACGGCCCCCATGAAGGCTGTGAGGACGCCCCCCTTGCAGGCCGTTCTGGGCACTGCTGGCTTGCTTGCGCTCAGTGCGTGCCGACCCCATAAGCCGGGCCGCTGTGCGCCGCTCGTCCTCGCCGCCGCTTCGCATCTGGCTTGCCGCCGTCTGCTCATGCGCCTCGGAGCAATCTTGACTGGGGGACTGGCACTGGTCAAACTTGGGTTCCATTTGTTTATTATAGCCCAACACTGGGGCGATTCAATCGATTAAAAGTGATGAGAGACGGGTTCGCTATCCTGTACTAATTAGGCTAACCTTTGGGTATAATATCAATAGATAAAATTAAGCAGACGCCTCTATGACTGTTGCCCACGCCGCCGCGCTGACCGCCTCTTAGACAACTATTAGGGACAACCAACCCTACCCATAGAAAGGACAAATTGATGGCAAAGAAACAGACCGGTGTTACCCGCTACGCCTCTTACTCACGGTGCAGTAGTGATGACCAAGCACATAAGGATTTTTCCACGACCGAAGTGCAGGACGGCTTGAACCGGGATTACATCGAAGCCAAAGGTGGAAAACTCATCGCCGCGTACAAGGATGAAGGCATCACCGGCATTCATATGAAGCGCAAAGACTTGTCTAGGCTGCTGGACGATGCCAAACGCGGATTGTTTGACGTGGTAATTGTCACCTATATGAGCCGCCTGGGACGCGGCGATGCCTTTGTTAATACAGAGTACGAGTTGCAGAAGTGTGGCGTCGAAGTAAAGATGGTCAAAGAGCATTTTACCGATGATATGAGCGGTCATGTCAACAAAAAGCTGACACAGATGTTTGATGAAATGTACGTGCATCAAGTCCGTGGCTGGACGATGACCAAAATGGAGGCGATGGTCAAAGCAGGTTTTTTCACCGGTGGCTCTGTGCCCTTCGGAATGCGAAAGGAAATTGCCACCGAGGCAGCCCACTTCCATAAGCCGGACCAGGAGCCGCCCAAGCGCCTCGTGGCAGACCCGGACCAGGCCCCCATTCTTCGCCGTGCTTACGACCTGTTTCTGGAATGCCGCTCTCAGGCCACCGTCCGCGAGTACCTAGCTGTCGTCGCTCCCCGGAACTGGACCACCACCGCCGTCAAGCGGTTGTTGACTAACGAAGCATACAAAGGCGTGTTGCAGTTTGGCGACTGGCGCAACGAAACGGCCTGGACCCCAATCATAGACCTGGAGACATGGCAGGCCGTGCAGGAGGCACTAGACGCCCCTGGACGCCGCTCTGGGCGCTCAGATGCCGTTGGCCCTTATATCTATTACTTGCGCGGGCGCGTTGTTTGCCCCCACTGCGGCTGTCCCTGTACCCAGGCAGGCCATCATGGAAAGACAACGTGTGTTCACTACTACGTTTGCCAGAATGCCAATCGTCGCGGTAAGTGTCCGATCCAGCGCGTCAACGCTGACCGCCTCCACGCTACTGTCATGCAGTATATGAACTACACGGCAAGTCATTGGACCGTGATGCGAAAGCTGATTTCTGAGTCGGGAGGTTGGGGGAGTGCTGACGAAGCACAAAAAGCATTGCGCGGCCATCTTGGCAAGCAGAAGCAGGTGCTGGAAATGCGGATCGCTAACTTCGTCAAGAATATAGGTGATGGGCGAGACAGTCCCGCACTGCTGGCCGCACTGGATAAAGCAGAGGCAGAAAAAGAAATTGTCTGCCATCAGATTGAGCAGGCTGATAAAGACATCGCTCAGGCGACAATCCCGCGCCCGACAACAGGGCAAGTTCAAGAGGCGTGGGGCGAGATCGCAAGAGTGTGGAAAGTGCTGACGGAGGAGGAACGAGCAGACCTACTGGGAAGCATTGTGCAGACCGTGGAGTTGACAGAAAAAGAGAGCGTGACACTGGAATTGCTTCCCGTATCACACTCTCCAATTTCGTACTCTGATAAGTTTGCGTTAAACTCTCAAATGGGAGCGGGGGCAGGACTTGAACCTGCGACCTTCGGGTTATGAGCCCGACGAGCTACCGGACTGCTCCACCCCGCGTCGTCAACAAAAAGAGTATACCCGCGTCTGTCGCCTGTGTCAAGGGGTAGGGCGGATATTTGGACGCGAATTTCAGAAATGCAGCGTCAGTGCCGTTTGATGCACCTGGTTGGCGGCGACGTACAGCACAATCAGCGTCACGTCAGAGCCGACCGGCACGGCGGCGACAGCGGCGTCAAAGTCGGCTTTACTGATCACGGCCTGATGCCCCACTTTTTGCAGAAGCGCCCCGCCCGCCAGCAAATCCGCCGTTAGACCGGCGGACTCGGCGGAGCTGCCCGGAGCGACGGCGGTGATGACGACGCCTCTCGTCCCCGGCGGCAGGCTCATCCCCACCCGGTCCCGCGCCGTCTGGTTCCGCACCGTCAGCCCAAACTGCGGCGGCGCTTTGGGCGGCGGGGCGTCTGCCGGGGTCGCCTCTGAGGGCAGGGCAGGGGAAGCGCCGAGCGTGACCGGAACTATGCCGGCCATGCCGTCGCGCATATACGACACCTGCACCGTCTTCCCCGGCAGGGTCGCGTTGATCTGACGCCGCAGGGAAACTTCACCCGTTACCGCCTGACCGTCCCATGCCGTCACGATGTCGGCGGCTTGCAGGCCCGCCTTGCCCGCTGGGCTGTCCACGCTGACATCGCGCACAAACGCGCCTGTTTTCTGGCTGAACTGCGTCTGCATCGCCGGAGTCAGGTCTTCCGGGGCCAGCCCGAGGTAGCCGCGTGTCACATGGCCGGTGCGGATGAGCGACGCCATCACCTGTTGCGCCACGCCGCCTGGAATAGCAAAGCCGACCCCTGCGCTGCCCTCGACGGGAGACTCAATCGCCACGTTGATGCCGATGACTTTGCCGTCGATGCCGAACAGCGGCCCGCCCGAGTTGCCGGGATTGATCGCCGCGTCGGTTTGAATGAGATCAGGGTAATAGCGTGCCCCCGCGCCGGAGCCGATGCTTTGATGCCGTCCCACCGCGCTGATGACGCCCACGGTCATTGTGTTCTGCAAGTCAAACGGACTGCCCACCGCCACCGCCCACTGACCGGGACGCACCGGCGCGGCCTCGCTGAATGAGGCCGCCGGGAGGGGCGTCGAGCCGGGATCGATTTTGACCACGGCTAGATCGCTCTTGAAGTCCGGGAACACACGGCCCGTGAACTCGCGGCCATCGGAGAGCGTCACCGTCACCCGCCCGCCGCTCGCGCCCTCCACTACATGGTCATTGGTCAGGATATAGCCGTCGGAGCGCACGATTACCCCGGAGCCGGTCGAGCGTGCCTTGCGCGGTGCTCCCGGCGGCAGTCCCGGCAGGGCTGGGCCTTTAGATGGTGCGCCGCCTTCAGACCCATCCGACGCATCGGCAGGCCGCAGGCGCTCGGATTTGATGTTCACCACCGTTGGCTCCACAGATTCGGCCAGATGCGTGAACGCCTCCTGCATCTGCGTCAGCAGTGTGCGCTGCGCGGGCGGCATTGCCGGGACGGCAGGCGCAGGCCGGGCAGAGGCAGCGAGCAGCAGCAGGCACAGGGCACGAGCGGAGGAAGCGGGTGTCACGGGGGGTGTCCTGTCAGCGGCGGTAGCGGGTTGAAATAGTTTTTTCGGCAGGGCGACTGGTCTGAAACAGCGCAGCAGACGGTCCATACAACGGTGGATAGGCGAAGTCGCGGTCAAAGGTGGTCACAGAGGCAAACGTCACCAGACCAGGCCGGGAAGTGCCTGAAAGCGCAAACGCAGGCGGCCCCATTGCCGGACGGGTCGGCGGCAGGAGCATTTCCTGCGAGGCGGTGGCAGGGGAGGGGAACGAAGTCAGCGGCCCGGCAGAAGGCACTACCTGCCCGTCCCGCGAGGCCGGGGCAAAGGCAAACAGCGTCAGGCACGACAGCGCAAGCGCCGCCATCAGCCGCCGCCCGCGCTGCGGGCGCGGGGGTAGGTTTACCACACGCGAAGAAATGCTCTGCGTATAAATCTCCTGCGAAGACAGCCGACGGGACAACTCCAGCGGCGGGCGCGGCTCGGCCAGCCCCCGCAGCAAGGATTTCACCTGCTTCAAAGACTGCATTTCGTGTCGGCACGACTCGCAGTCCGCCAGATGATCCCCCAGCGCCAGCATCTCCCGCCCGGTAAGCTGCCCATCCAGATACGGAGAAATGAGTTGTCGAGCAAAGCGGCAGTTCAAATCGCAGAACACTCCTCGGTGGTGGTTAGGTAATCAGGGCCGCAGGGAAGCAAAGATGCCCTCGCGGTCGGACGCCGCAATTTTGGCCCGGAGCAGCTTGCGGCCCCGGTGCAGACGCGAACGTACAGTTCCCAGCGAACACTTCATCGCCGTGCTGATTTCTTCATAGGACAACCCCTGAATATCGGCCAGAATGACTGTCATACGGAAGTCCGGCGGCAGGGCATTCAGCGCCCGCTGGATATATTCATCCAGCTCGTGCGTCATCACCAGCCGCTCAGGATTGGAGGCCGCATCAGGGATTTCCAGATACACTTCGCCGCCGCCGCTCAAATCCAGCGGCTGGTCCAGCGACTGCAAATGGGCTTTGGGACGCCGCCGCAGGTCATCGACAAACAAGTTGGACATGATTTTGTACAGCCAGTTGTCAAAGGGCCAGTCCCGGCGGTAGTTGCCGAAGAACCGAAAGGCCCGCACAAACGCTTCCTGCGTCAAATCTTCCGCGTCGGCGTGGTTGCCGGTCATGCGATACGCGATGCTGTATGCCTGCTTGTGGTAACGTTCCACCAGCCGGTCGAACTCTGCGCGTCGCGCCGCCATTTCCTGTGCATTCGCCACGGGGGCGATCGAAGGGGCTATTGTGTTCGCGCCGCCCGCTGCGGCGACTGCCAGTTCCGACATAATCTGCGTCCTTTCCTGAGTCTACGGCCCAGAACCCGGAGAATGTTCCCCGGCGTGCTGATACTACTAAAACACTTTTTGGACTTCAAAGGTTCCCTAGAAGTTCCCGGACAGTGTCTCTATGTGTCAGTGTGGCCGGAGCTGATGAAAACCGTGTGAAAAAGCGCAGGGAAAGCAGGGGGAGGAAATGAAAATAAATGCCGGAAGGCAGGCGGCACTGAGGAAGCACCGCCGCTCTTCCAAAACGTGCAGTCTACTCCACGCCGGGTTCTTTTGCCAGCCGGTACTCGGAGTTGAAGAATGTACCAAGCGACAGGAATGTGGGTGCCCACAGGCCGACAAAAATGCCGGTGTCTTTCTTGCCGGTTGCATACATATAAATTGCCGTCACAATGGACACGAGGCTCGCGCCATAAATCAAACCCTGGACATCTTTACTCATGCTCGTTCTCCGCTTCTAGAGGTGATCTCAATAAAATGAGTGGGCGCATCGCAAACGTGCAAGCGTCACCGTTCTTATACCGGGTTTGCTCGGTTGACAAACATGCCGTCCGGCGGCTATAATGCGTCAGCCTGACACCCCAGGAGGTCCTGATGCCGCTCTTCCTATTTGCGCGACGATTTACCCTTCTTTCCGCCAGTATTTCCTGCCTTTGTTTTGCCCTGATCACCAGCCCGCTCCAGGCTGCCCCGGCACGCGATTGGCCGTACTACACTCGAACAGAGATGAACAAAAGTGATGAGACTGTCCGCACGGTCCAATACTTGTTGCGTGCGCGAGGCTATCCGGTTGCCGCCGACGGCCTCTTCGGCAAAAGTACGGACGCCGCCGTGCGGCGCTTTCAGCGCAGCCATCATCTGATCGCCGACGGCACGCTCCGCCCGCCGACCTGGGAGGCGCTAGTCGTCCGGGTCGTACCAGGCGCGAGCGGTCCCGCCGTCAGCGCGGCTCAGGTCCAGCTCCGCGAGGCGGGCTACAATGTGCCGATAGATGGGCGGTTCGGCCCGCAGATGAAGGCCTCCGTGCGTAAGTTTCAGGCACAGACCGGCCACAGCGTCGACGGCATCATCGGGCTGAACACCTGGTCTGAACTAATGATGGTCGACAACCAGGGCGACTAGGCCGTTTTTCAGCCTTCTGTACAGTCTTTCTTTCACGACATTTAAACCAATGGACAGCCACAGTTCCCGCCCTCCGGGGCCGCACCCTGAAGGGCCGCATCGACAAACGCATGAGCCAGACCGCGCCCCGCGATACTCGCCGGGTGGGAACGCCGCCCCCCGCGTCGTCCCCGCCGGACGGCCCGCCCGCGCCCGCCTCGCCGCCGAACCCGGCGGCCCGGCGGCGGCCCCTTCTGCTTGTCCTGCTGTCGGTCCTCGGTCCGGGCGTTGTGTCCGCCGCTGCCGGTAATGACGCTGGCGGCATCACGACGTTTTCGCAGGTCGGCGCGAACTACGGCTACTCGCTCCTGTGGGGCCTCGCCGTCGTCACTGTCGGCCTGATTGTGGTGCAGGAGATGTGCGCCCGCATGGGAGCCGTCACCGGCAAAGGGCTGGCCGACCTCATCCGCGAAAACTTCGGCGTCAAAATCACCGCGTTTGCGATGCTGATTTTGGTCATCGCCAATTTTGCCATCACCGTCTCCGAGTTTGCGGGCATCGCCGCCGTCGGCGAGATGTATCTCGGCTTCCACGCCCGCTATTATATTGTTCCGGCCTCGGCACTTTTGGTCTGGCTGCTGGTGTCGCGGGGGTCCTATCAGCGGGTCGAGCGCATTTTTCTGGTCGCCTCGCTCGTGTTTCTCACCTATGTCGTCACCGCACTGAAAATCGGTGTGCCCTGGAAGCACGTCGCGCAGGCAACCTTCGCGCCGCACCTCGGCGCATTGCCCTGGGGACCGCCGCTGATTGTGATGCTGGTGACACTCATCGGGACGACCATTTCGCCCTATATGCAGTTTTATCAGCAGGCCGCCGTCCGCGACAAAGGCATCACGATCCGCGACTACGCCCTGGCAAAATGGGACACGATCATTGGCTGCGTGCTGTCGTCGCTCGTGGCCGCGTTCATTGTGATTACCTGTGCGGGCACACTGTTTGCCACCGGTCAGCATCTGGACAGCAGCAGCAGCGCCGCCGATGTCGCCAAAGCTCTGGCTCCGCTGGCAGGCAATGTGGGCCAGATGCTCTTTGCCTTCGGTTTGCTAAACGCCTCGCTGATGGCCGCCGTGGTCGTGCCGCTGTCTACCGCGTATGCTGTCACCGAGTCGCTCGGCTGGGCTTCGGGTCTGGGCCAGCGCATCCGTGAGCTGCCACTGTTTTACGGCACTTACGGCGCGATGATCGCCCTCAGCGGCGGGCTGATCATGCTGCTGCCCCCCAAAACCAAGCTGATCAGCCTGATTTTAAGCGCCCAGATCGTCAACTGCGCTCTGCTGCCTGTGGAGCTTGTTTTGATCTTGATACTGATTAATCGGCGACGCGTCATGGGCCGCTACCGCAACGGCTTCGGCCTGAACTTCGTCGCCTGGGTCACCACTGTTGTGGCTGCCGTGCTGTCCCTGTTCCTGCTGGGGCACCAGATTTGGGCGGCAGTGCATGGCGGCTGACCGCGAAGCGCAGAAACAAAATTATGGCATACAAAATACTTGTGGTGGACGATGAGCCGACCATCGTGCGGCTCATGGAGTTTATTCTGGCCCGGCAGGGGCATCAAATGCTGGTGGCGACCAATGGCGAGGACGCGCTGGAAAAAGTGCGAACTGAAAAGCCGGATTTAGTATTGCTGGATATTATGATGCCGCGCATCGACGGCTACGAAGTCGCCCGCACCCTTCGCGCCGACCCGGACACTGCCGCTTTGCCCATCATTATGCTGTCCGCCAAAGCCCAGGAAGAAGACATCCGCAAAGGCGTCGATGTGGGCGTGGATAAGTACATCACCAAGCCCTTCAGCCCCGAACACCTGGTTCATGTCGTCACCGATATGCTTCAGCGCCTGCCCAAAGACGCCCCCACAGAAATCTAAACTCAGAAAGCTAGAATTATGCAGGAACTCGCACCGGGAGTGGCCGCAGTGTCGCTCTCCATCGAAAACGTCTACTTTATCGGCGCTCCCGGCGGTCCCTGGGTGCTGATTGATGCCGGAACGCCGGGGCAGGCCGGGCATATTCGGGCCGTCGCCCGCAAGCGCTTCGGCGACACGCCGCCCTCGGCTATTCTGCTGACCCACGGCCACACCGACCACTGCGGCTCCGCCCGCGCCCTCGCCGAAGCCTGGAGTGTTCCCATTTACGCGCACCCGCTGGAAAAAGCGTATATTACGGGCAAGTCCGACTACCCGCCCAAGGACCCCACGGTCGGCGGCGCAATGGCGATGGTCTCTCGCGTGTTCCCCATGAACGTCGTGGACCTGACGGGCCTGCTGAAATCCCTGCCGCCCAAAGGCGAAGTCCCCGGTCTCCCTGACTGGGAATGGCACTTCACGCCGGGCCATGCCCCCGGCCATGTTTCCTACTTCCGCGCCTCCGACCGCACCCTGATTGCCGGGGACGCTTTCACTACGGTCAACCTGGATTCCCTGCCCGCGCTAGTCACCAAAGCGCCTCGGATTTCGCTGCCGCCGACCCCGTTCACCTGCGACTGGAATTTGGCCCGGCAGTCCGTCGCCTCGCTTGCGGCCTTGAACCCACAGGTGGTTGGCTGCGGTCACGGTCAGCCGCTCACCGGCCCGACTTTGGCCGCCGACCTGCATACTTTTTCTGACACCTTCACCCCGCCCGCCCACGGGCGCTACGTGCCCACGCCTGCTCGCACCGACGAAACCGGCGTCATCTGGATACCCCCGCCCGCCCCCGACCCCTTCCCCCTGCGAGCCGCCCTCGCCGCGCTCGTTCTTGGCGGCCTGCTGCTCTGGAACAAGCGGCGCAAGACGAAATCCTAAAATCTGGGCATTATAGTCTGTGCCAGGGAGGGAAAAGTGCTGATAGTGACAGCGTTGACAAGATGGTTTGCCGACAACTGGGGAAATCTGGCTTCCGTAGCTGGTCTGATCGTAAGCGTCATTGTTGCACTCAACGTGAGAAGCCTGCGTCGCTATTACAATTTTGTCGGGCGCAGTGACGGAGTGTAAAGCGACTGCAAGAACATTCCAAGGAATTGACCGTCTGCCTGAATGACTTCGACGGGGCTGTGGATCAGGTTTCAGCGCAAGTAGAGAAACTGAGAGCAACGCTCGAACTTCCCCAACAGATTTCTCCACCGGAACAGCAAAAAGAAATCAAACTACTGATCAGAAAAGTCCGTAGATACAGGGTAGAAAGAAGTGGGCGGGATATTGCTATTGAGATGTGGCCCGGCTCTGAAAAGCGGAGCGAAGAACAAGGTTTACGGGTTATCTGTAACAGGCTGCTCTATATCACCGATGTCACAAAGGATGCTCAGGAAGATACAAAATGGCGCAGTCAATGAAACCTAGCAGCGGCTCTAAACTCAGCGACAGCGTGGCAAAGCTAATTGAACTAACACAGAAGTCCACAATCACATGGAATGCTCTAAGTCCCGATAGTATCCCGTTGACCGGTCAGGACTATGAGCAAGTAGAAGGAGCTTATGAGGCGGATTATTCGAAGCTGCGTATGCACCTCTACAAGCGTTCCTACAAATCCATGCAAAGACGCCCCCGATTATTTATATCAGCGTTTCAGGACGAGCTTTATGCCGTTCGGGTTGAAGAGGTGATTCTCGAACACGTCGACACTCTTGGCAATGTCCTTTACAGGTTTCCAGAATTAGACAGCCTCAACAACTTATTTTCCGCCGTCCAATATGCAAGTGGTGGGCGGGACTTGATTGACGCTCTTTTGCAAGCCACCTGAGCCTCGCAGCAAAACCGTCACACAAACGTCACGCCTTCGCCCGCGATTGTCTCGCCGAGGCGGTAGGCTGTCTCGCCGGAGGCTTGCAAAGCCGAAAGCGTCTCGTCTGCTGCGCCGGGCGGAACAATCAGCACGTACCCGATGCCCATGTTGAAGACGCGCAGCATTTCGGCCTCGGAGACATTGCCGGTGCTTTGGATAAGACGGAACAGGGGGGGCACGTCCCAGGCCGAACGGTCTATCTGCACGCCGACGCCCGGCGGCAGGACGCGGGGAATGTTGTCCACAAAGCCGCCGCCTGTCAGGTGCGCCATTGCTTTGATGGGGGTGGGCGGCTTATCAAGCAGCGGCAGCACGGCAGGCGCATAGCAGCGGTGCGGCCAAAGCAGCGCATCGGCCAGCGTCACGCCGTTTAGCTCCGGCACGAGAGCGTCCAGAGACAATCCCGCGTCTTCCAGCAGCGCCTGCCGGGCCAGCGAATAGCCATTGGTGTGCAGGCCGTCCGAAGCCAGCCCCAGCACCACGTCGCCCGGCGTCACCCCCGCGCCGTTGACGACTTTCGCCCGCGCCACAATTCCCACAATGCAGCCTGCCAGATCGTACTCGCCTTTGCCGTACAGCCCCGGCATTTCCGCCGTCTCGCCGCCGATGAGGGCACACCCCGCCGCCCGGCAGCCATCGGCAAGCCCTTTGACGACCTCGGCGGCCACGCCCGGCTCCAGTGTTCCTGTGCCGAAGTAGTCCAGAAAGAACAGCGGACGCGCCCCCTGCACCAGAATATCGTTGACACAGTGCGACACCAGATCGCGCCCGATGGTGTCATGCCGCCCCGTCGCAAACGCGATTTTCAGCTTCGTGCCCACACCGTCAATGCTCGACACCAGCACCGGGTCTTCAATTTTGCCCAGCGCCGACAGCGCGAACATCCCGCCAAACGCCCCGACATCGGTGAGAACGCCCGGCGTCAGCGTCGTCTTGATATGCGCCTTCATGCGCCCAACGGCGTCCTGCGCGGCATCAATATCCACGCCCGCACGGGCATAGGCACTAGAATTATCTGTGTTATTCATAGGGGTTCGGGAAGCCAGCCGACATAGCGGGAAAGGTGAGCGAGTGATTCTGCAAAAGAGACTTCTGCGGCGTTTCTCCCGGCAGGGTGCATAAGAGAATTGCGGTATTGCCGCACCCGGTGAACCTGATTGCAGAGGCTGACACTGATCCGTACAGGCTGTGCGACTGCTGCCTGATCAATCAGAAAAGCGGCCCCTGCATTCTCCGGGACAAGGGAGCCAGAATGGTGCTGGCTCATTGTGTTCGCGGAGTATTCCCTCAAAGGCGGCGAAAAGAGCCGTCGTGAAAGTCGTGTCCAAGTTTTCGGCAAGCCGGGTTACATCTGCCAGTGTTCTGCCCCGAAAGGCGGCCTCGTTGAAGAATGACTGGCTGTACCAGTTGTCGTGGACAAAAGACACGAGTTCCAGCGCAGTCTCGCGCTCATCTTGAAGCCGTATCAGGCGGCGTTGGTATAGCTTCCTCACTCGGCTCTCAAGAGGTCCTTTGCCAGAGTGGTAAACGTTTTTTTGTCCCAGGGGTCATGCAGCGATATGCCAGAGTCGGTTAAAATAGTCCACTCATCGTTTGTGCCGGGCAGCAGGCGTACCCGGTAAAGCGAGTCAGAGGCATACATTTTGATCCGGCCTCGGCCCCCGGCAGTGGCCGCTTGAGGCTCCATAATAATCTGAGCATTTGGTATCTCTGGGATGCTGAGAAGCAAAACCGGGACCTGATAAGACCCAAAGCCCTGCTCTCTCACCTCTTCTGCCGAATACTCTGCCTGCCAGCCGCTTTCGTCCGCCCAGTGTTCAACCGTCTGAAATAGGCGATTAATCACTGTCAGCCAGTTCCGTAGAATGGTTTCAGTGCCCGTATTGTCCAAAGTGAGTGTGCTCATGTTTCTATTATAGCACAGACTGCCGGGCTACTTGTCACGATTATTTGTCGCGCCGGGGCCGGACTTTGACGCGCTCATGCGCCCGGCGAATACTCAGGGTAACGACCTCGCTCAATATCAGCCCGGCACCGAAAGGGGCTAGGGCATAGGCAAGCAGCTCATGGATGCCCGCGAGGAACGCGGCCAGACCGAGGACAATCATCACGCTGCCGGTCCAAACTTCCGGGCTGGACAGCAGGGGTTTCCAGTTTTGAGGGAACATTGAGGCAAACTCACTTTCCAAACGTCAGTGCTTTTGATTATCGGCACAATTCCCCCGTAACTTTACTGTCTCCGCAGACGTAACTCAGACAGAGATAATTCAGACAAAAAAAGCCCGCCGGGTCAGATGACCCGGCGGGTTCGTAACTTTTATGGAGGATAGCGGGTTCGAACCGCTGACCTTCTCAATGCCATTGAGACGCGCTACCAACTGCGCCAATCCCCCATACCTGCACCGCTTAACTCATCCGGCGGCAACGAGGTGTATTATACACGCTCGCGCCGCCAAAATCAAGCCCCCGGCCACTCTTTTGCCAAAAAATTATGCGCTGCCTGTGCCGTAAGCGTCGTTGACAATCGCCGCGATGGTTCTCTCCGGCTTGCCGCCCACATAAAACCACAGCAGATACGCCAGATGCCCCAGTGTCCACACCCCGAGCAGTGGCCAGAACAGATTCACCGGCGGGAAGCCAACTGCCAGCATCGGAAGGAGCTGCCACGCCCGGTAGGCTGCCAGCCCATACAGCACCAGCCCGCCGACTGTGAACGACACGGTCGACGCGCTGATAAAAGTCCAGGGCTGTCCGAGGTCAATCGCCACAAACTTGGGCGCGGGCGTCCGGTAGATGTAAGCGTCTTCCATGCGGTGCGCCACTAGCAGGTCCGCGCCGAGCAGAGCATTAATTTTCTTTTCTAACGCTGTCGCGTAAATGCGGGCAAATAAGTTGTAGGTCAGCAAGTACGCGCAGAAGAAGCCCGCATAGACGATGAAAAACGGCAGCACCAGTATCGCCGCCCGGAAGGGCGGGTACAGGCTGACGGTGATATTCAGCAGGGTCAGCACTGTGAACAGGTGCGTCGCCTGAAAAAACTGCACGTAGTAGCCGTAGTGCATCCCGCGCATCCGTTCAAGCTGCGCCTGCAAAATCGGCAGATGGGTGGTGTTAATTGTCGGTTCGGTCGGCATGAGCTAATTTCTAACTGGGGGATGGGTTACTTCAGCGTCGTCAAAAACGCATAAATATCCGTGCCGTCTTTGGCGGGCAGGTGGTACACCGGCATTGGCTTCTTCACATGGCCGCCGTCTTCGGTGATGCCTGTGTTCATCACCCGCGCAAACGTCTTGACATTATACTGATGCGTGACGCCATTCGCCCGGATGGAGGGCGAGAAGCCCTGCTTGCCCGCATACTCCGCGCCGTGGCAGGAATTGCAGCTTTTTTCTTCGGTCAGCGTCTTGCCGTGAGCAATCTGCGCTGCCGTAAACATCACCTTCGCGGCAGGCTTCTTCGGCATCTTCGGGGCGGCGGGGCTGACTCCTGTTCCAGCTAAAACGGCGCACGCGCCAAACGCGGCGGTCAGCGGCAGGGTTAAAGTTCGTCGATTTATTTGCATGGGAGCTGCTCCGTAGTGTTCAATGAAATGCGATCAACTCAGCATAGCACAGGGCGGCGGGGAACGTCAAGACACGACCGCGAAAATCGCTGTGTTGACTGGAAGGAAAAACGCGCCTGTATGGCTAACCCTAAGCTACCATGCGCGAAGACAACGTATCCCAGGAACAGCCGCTGGACCTCTGGCGAGCCGACCCCGCTGTCGCCCGAAACAACTGGACCCAGGCCAAATCCGACCTCGCCACCGCCGTCACGCTGCTGGATGCGGGCATCTACTACGCCGCCGTGTTCTGGAGCCAGCAGGCCGCTGAAAAGTCGCTTCGGGCCGCCTGCATCGAGCGCACCCGCAAAAACCCGTCCGGCCACGACCTGCTCGCAAGCGCCCTTTCGCTCGCCGCCCCGCCGTTTGTTGTCACCGCCGCCGCCGCGCTGAACGCCGAGTTCCACCGCACCCGCTCCGCCGAACACGCCCACGGCGTCCCCGCGCACCTCTACGACCGCGACACCGCCCGGCAGCATCTCGCCGCCGCCCGCGCCATCGTGGACTGGGCACGTAGCCTAATGTAGAAGGGATTGTCAATGAGCAGTTACTGGGAGAACACATTTCAGATATACCAGCAGAGCTGGCGAGACCGTGATTTCCTGATGCGGCAAAGCCTTTTGCAAGTGGCTAGAGCATCTTATCTCAACGGTGAACATTATGATAGCCTTTTGCAAATAGATCGGGCAGATGAAGACTTTAATTGCTTCATCCGTGCGATTGATACTAGGTCAACGCTGTCAATAAACAACGCGGCTAAACCTACCACTGTGGCTCCCGAAATCAGCAATTATCTCCAATACTGGGAAGAGCCGCATTCCGGTTCAGAAGGCTGGCCGGGGCAGGAGGTGAGCTGCTTTATTAACAAGCCTTCCCCATTCGGCTGGGAGGTTATGGTGCAGCTTCTAGAGGCCGCCCCTTCTTCCGAAACTCTAGCCGCTGTTGCCACGAGATCGCTAGAATTTATGTTTAATTATAGTTATGATTCCACCCTGTTTCCCCAGATTGAAGCTGATGCTCGAGAAAACAACCGGGTACGGGAAGCACTCAGCTATATCTGGGTGAACGAAATTGCAGAGACCTATCCACTCTGGGAGAAACTCATGCAAGAAAACGGCTATCTTGACCTTAACGATAGGGTAAGGTTGATTTTGCTTGATCTCGGCGAGCGAGGCGTCGGCAACGTGTCTGCTGTAAAGTGGATTGGAAAAATTACTCATAGCATCAAAGCCGCAGCAGACATTGTTTGGTTTGTGCCGACACAGTTAGGAGTTATGCCGCGATTGAAAGCCGAGATTTTTAGAGCTAGACTTGTCTCAACTGGCTGCAATGTCAAAATTGAAGCCTACTATAGAGAATAGGAAATCGACTTATGGCATATTACCTGGGCTTGGACATTGGCACGAGCGGGACGAAGGCGCTCCTTGTGACTGAAGACGGAACCGTGGCGGCGACGGATACGCAGGAGTATCCGCTGTCTACGCCGCGCCCTCAATGGGCGGAGCAGGACCCGGAAGACTGGTGGCAGGCGACGGTCACGACCACGCGGAACGTGCTGGCGAAAGCGGGCGCGACCGGGGCGGACGTGGCGGGTATCGGGCTTTCGGGTCAGATGCACGGGTCGGTGTTTCTGGATAAAGACAACGCCGTCCTGCGGCCCGCGCTTTTGTGGTGCGACGGGCGGACGCAGGGCGAATGCGATTGGCTGACCGAGCGGGTGGGGCGGGAGAACTTAGTCAAGTATATCAGCAATCCGATACTCACGGGCTTCACGGCCCCGAAGATCGTCTGGCTGCGGAACCATGAACCGGATACCTATGCCCGCGTCGCCAAAGTGCTGCTGCCGAAAGACTACATTCGGTTTCGGCTCACCGGCGCTCATATTACTGAAGTCTCCGATGCCAGCGGCACGGCACTCTTTGATGTGACAAATCGCCGGTGGTCCCGCGAAGTGTTGGAGGCCGCTGAAATTCCGTATTCACTGATGCCCGACTGCGCGGAAAGTGTGGAAGTGACGGCGCACGTCCACGCCGAAGGGGCCGCACTGACGGGCCTGTCCGCCGGAACGCCGGTGGTCGGTGGGGGCGGCGACAACGCGGCGGGGGCGGTCGGCAGCGGCATCGTCGGGGCGGGCGATGTGTTCAGCACCGTTGGAACGAGCGGCGTCGTCTTTGCCGCCGCCGACACGCCTGCCACAGACCCGCAGCTTCGTATTCACACCTTCTGCCATGCCGTGCCGGGCAAGTGGCACACGATGGGCGTCATGCTGTCGGCGGGCGGCTCCCTGCGCTGGCTCCGGGATACGTTCTTCCAGCCTGAAGGCGTCGTCGGCAGAACGCTTGGTATGGACCCGTACACGCTGATGGGGCAGGGGGCAGAGAGTGTGCCGCCCGGCTCCGAAGGGTTGATCTTCCTGCCCTACCTGTCCGGCGAGCGGACCCCGTACCCGGACGCCAATGCGCGGGGCGTCTTCTTCGGCATCACGCTCCGGCACAAGCGTCAGCACTTCACGCGGGCTGTGCTGGAAGGCGTCGCCTTTGGCCTGAACGACACGTTCCAAATCTTCCGCGAACTGGGCATCCCCTCGGGCACGGTCCGGGCGGGCGGCGGCGGGGCGCGGTCGCCGCTGTGGCGTCAAATCCAGGCCGACATCACCGGCCTGCCCCATGTCACTCTGGCCGCCGACGAAGGCCCTGGCTTCGGCGCGGCCCTCCTGGCAATGGTGGGCACGGGCGTCTACGCGACGGTCGAGGACGCCTGCCGCGCCATCGTCCGCCCCCTGTCCGAGACGCGGCCCGACCCCGCTGCAACGGCGGAGTACGCCAAATACTACGCTATTTACCGCGCCTTGTACCCGGCCCTGAAAGACCAATTCGCCGCCGTTTCGCAGGCTGTCGCCTGACCTCCCTAGAAAGACACACGCACCATGCCCCGCTCCTTTGGCGAACCGCTCACCAAACTCCGCGCCGTGCCCATCGCCGACAACGGCGAAGAACTTGTTGACCCGCGCACGCTGTCCAAGCGCATTCACTTCGCCGAAAAGCACCCCAAATTCGAAGACATGAAGCGCACACCCAAAGTGCGCCAAAGCGTCGCCGAAAAGCTGGCGTTGGCCGCTGAGAGCCTCCCCGACGGCATTGACATGATCATCATCGAGGGCTTCCGCCCGATGGCGCAGCAGCGGTTCATGTACGAGGAAATCAAAGCGGAGTTCGCCGCAAAGCACCCCGGATGGAACAAAGCCACCCTCCACCGGATTACCAACACCATGTCCGCCCCGCCCGATGACCCCTGCCCGCCGCCCCACAGCACGGGTGGGGCCGTGGATTTGTCCCTGATGCGAATGCCCGCCCGCGACTGGCTGGATATGACCTCGCCCTTTGAGATGGACGAGACTTCCGCCCCCGGCGACACCCCTGGCCTCTCCGAAGACGCGCAAGCCAACCGCCACCTGCTGTTTGAGGCACTCGAAAAAACCGGCCTCACCAACTACCTCGGCGAATGGTGGCATTGGAGCTACGGCGACTCCGGCTGGGCCTTGCGCGTCGGAGCCAAAGAGGCGCTCTACAACCGCCTGCCGGAAGACTGACTGCTAGAGTGTGTTTTCCAAAGGTCACTTGAGCCAGAGCCTTATACTTGCTAAAGTCACGAATGCTTCGTAGCTTGCTTTGGTCTTATCGTAGCGGGTCGCCACCCGCCGGGACTGCTTCAGGCGCAAAA